>ERZ724509.28-NODE-28-length-71413-cov-8.116819_pt1 | contig 71413 bp, 94 predicted proteins | sample MGYA00376042_ERZ724509 | MGnify/ENA primary metagenome ERZ724509 (study PRJEB28724, sample SAMN07190887) | wastewater metagenome | isolation source: effluent of sewage treatment plant in Hong Hong | place: USA: Christiansburg, Virginia | collected 2016-03-01 ...
CTGCCCTCGGTCCTCGGCCCCCTCGGCCACAGCAGCAGCGATGCGATTGACCGTCGCGAACAGGTCGTCCCCGTGCCCGTTCGCTGCTCGGCCGTAGTGAGCGTTGGCGATCAGTTCGTCGGGGTCGCCGAGGGCGGCGGTGATGGCGGCGAGTTGCCGCAACCCGTCAGCAGCAGCACGGAGGTCGCCCGCTGTGACGTCGTCCACCATCGCTTCGTGGTCGTACATCATGTCCGTCGTCGCCCAGATTCGGTCGGCGAGTGTGTTCGGGTCGGTGTCGGGGTCGGGACGCTCAGCCATCGGTCGCCTCGGGCCAACAGCGCGAGCAGTCATCGAGAACGGCGGTCGCCTGCCCCACGTCATCGCGAGCGACGCGGAATCCGCACGACGCCACCGCCTGCGCCCCGTCGTCGGACCAGCAGCGGAAGCGGTGCAGCTTCTGGCGGTGACCGGTGTGCGAGTGCCGGTTGAACGCTGCGCCCATCTCGACGCAGTTCGGACAGTCGAGGTTGCCGCCGAACGCGCACATCCAGCAGGCGCCGCCCGGTGCGAACGCCTCGATGTTGTTCCCCTCGACGCCACAGCACGCACAGCGGTAGCGGCCGGTCGTCCCGTGCGACGGACCGAAGCAGACGTGAAGGCTCATGTCGCCTCCCCGTCGGTGTCGCCCCGGTCAGCAGCAGCGAGCACCGAGCGCAGATCGTCCAGCGGCACCTCGGCGCACTCGACCGGCTGCGAGCTGACCATGCAGTCGCCGTTGGAGGACGACCACTCCCGTCGGTACGTCGTGCGGACGGAGCTGTCGGGGTCGTTGCTGAACAGCCGCTCGACGGCATCCAGCCGCTCCCGTAGTGCCCGGTTCTCGTCGGCGAGACGGTCCCGCTCGGCCAGCACCCGGACGTACTCCTGCTTCGTGCAGAACGGTGGGCCGCTGTCTCGGGCGAGCCAGTTGGCGAGCAGGCGGGGCGCAGCAGCGATCAGAGCGGCGAGAGCGTGCGCCCCTTCGTCTCCACCTCTGACGCTGCACACATGGTCGTCGTCGCTCAGCACGTCGACCGACCAGTGATCGGGCACGCTCTTGTTGTAGGTGCGCTCGATGTACCACTCGTCCGTCAGGTCGGTGGCGGCGTCGAGGAGTTGGCGTGTCTCGGCTGCCAGACCGTCGCTCATCGCTGGACCTCCGCTCGCCAGGCCTTGTTCAGGTCATGCCACGCCCGGCGGTTCTCGAACTCGTCGGGGATGTAGGGCAGGGCGAACCCGTGCTCCACCGCCCACCTGAGCTGGACGTCGGACCAGCTGTCGGCACTCGACAGCAGGGCGGCGGTGACGGCGTCGTAGAACGACAGCCCGGTGACCTGGGCCAGCACGTCGTGCTGCTCCTGGGCCATGTCCAGGGTGTCGAGATCCACCCGGGACCGCCACTCGGGATCGATGCTGTCGAGGTAGGCGATGCCCCGCTCGATGTTCTCGGTGGTGCTCATCAGAGGCCCTTCAGCTCGGACCGCACGGCACTTGCGGCGTCGTTCAGCTTGGCGATGCAGCTCTCGGCGATGCTGATGGGGTGGGCCAGATCCGCCAGGCGGATCGAGTCGGCCCGGGAGTTCAGCTCCTCCTCGGTCAGCTCGACCGTGACGGTGTAGGTCCGCTCCGGGACCGGGATGCCGAGACCGGCCAGGGAGGCCTCGGTCTGGGTCGTGTAGTGCTCGTCGTCCCGGTAGAGCCGGAACTCCCGAGCGCCCCGGGCGGCCGAGGTAACCTCGACCACCCGGAGCCTGACGTCGAGAACAGCGGTCACTTGCCGCCGCCGTTCAACGTGCGCTTCCAGGCAGCGACCGTGCCAGCGCTGACGCCGAGTACCTTGGCCAGCTTGGACTGGCTACCCTGCTCGGCGACCAGGGCGTCGAAGCGGGCCTTGTCCAGCTCGCCGACGATGGCGGACTTGATCGTCACCTTGCCCTTCGGAGCCTTGGCCTTCTTGACCTTCTTGGCCTTGGCCTTCTTCGGGGCCTTCACGTCCTCGACGGCGGTGAAGGTCTCCTGGTGGGCGTGCGGGTCCGGGATCTCGGCGATCACCTCGTACCGGCAGCACCGGCCCTTCTGCAGGCTCGCCTCCCGGGGGATGGAGGTGACGTCCCGGGGGTCGACCTTGACCAGGACCTTGCGGGTCCCGGCACCGCCGTAGCCGAGGTAGCCGATCGAGCAGAAGTGCAGGCCCGTGGAGCAGGCGCTGTTCCGGTTCGTGTCGCAGCGGTCCCGAGGCATCTCGACCACGTTCCCGGGGGTGTGGTCGTACCGGGTGCCGTCGGTGTCGGCGTGGATGCTCCGGAAGTCCTGACCCACGTACTTCCAGGCGAGGAAGCAGCCGTCCGGCGTCTGGGGCATGCCGCTCAGCTCCAGCCAGTCGACCAGGTCCTCACGGACCCAGGTGTCGGGGTTGGCGTAGATGTTGCGGGCCAGGTTCTCCCAGGCGTCGGTGTTGAGGCCGAGGTTGAACGCATCGGTGAAGCGCTCCCCCAGGTGGCTCTTGACCGGCTCGCCGTGGAAGGTGAGCACCCCGTTCTCGATGCCGATGGCCTCGGAGTCGATCAGGGCACGCTCGTAGGCGTCGGCCGGAGCGAAGAGAGCCACCAGGTGGTCCAGGTCGATCTCGGGATCCTCGATGGCGGCCAGGGCGGCGGCGAATCGGGGGTGGTCCCGCTTGATGGAGTAGGGGGTGGGGGGCAGACCGATCAGGGCGGTCAGCTCGCTGTCGGTCAGGGTGCGTCCGAGGACGTTGGGGTTGCTCACTTGCTCTCCTCCTTCAGGAGATTGATGTACTCGATGACTGCGGTGGTGTTGTACCGGCTGAAGACCAGCGGGAAGCGATCGGTCAGGTCCTTGACCTCGACCTTGACACTAGCGTCCTGGTCGGACAGTGCGCTCTGGAAGGCATTCAGCTGGATGATCGGGCGAGGCACCGACACTCCGGCGGGACGACGCTCATCGAGCAGGTCCTTGATGACCTCGGTCCCGTAGAGGCTGGCGTCCTCGATGGTGCTGAACCGGCGAGCGGTCAGGTACTTCGGCAGGACCTTGGCCACGTAGCGGTCGACGTGGGCCGAGAGGCTGTCCCGGGCGGTCGGCTTGAGGCGCTTCACGGCCGCCTTGCTGAGGACCAGAACCGGCTTGTCGAAGGCCTCCTCCAGAGCGGCGAAGACCTCCCGCAGGCCGCCCAGCCCGTAGTACGGGAAGGGGTTGTCGATGATCGAGCCACGGAAGACCGCACGCTCGACCGACACGGCGATGTACTTGCCCGCCTCGGGGTACTCGTTCACCGGGAAGAGTGCGGCGTGCCCGGGTCGGTAGACCCCGACCGCCAGGCCCTTGGGGCGGGGGGCACGCTTGGCCCGCTTGACCTCGACGTCCGGCAGGGCCGTGATGTCGAGGAAGCTGACCAGGCCCCGGTGTGCCCGGAGGAGCGCCTTGACCTGTGCGGGAGTCGGGTCCTTGAGGACCTTGGCGCCGTGGTGGTTCTTGCCGTAGGCGCTGAGTCGCAGGGTGCGACGGACCACCTGGGCATCGGAGCGGTCGACCACGTAGGTCACGACGCTCTGCTGGCCGGGGGTGATCGTCACTAGGATGTTGTCGTGGATGCCGCTGTTCCGCTTGGTGCCGGTGTTGACCACCGGGACCCGGGTCGAGATCGTGCCGGTCACGACCGGGCCGGTGACGGGGTCACCGAACCGGATGTCGGGACGGCCGTAGCCGCCGAGACCGTTGTAGAGGAACCCGCCGAGCTGGGTGTAGCGTCGGCTCGCCTCGTAGTAGGTCGGGGCCTCCAGGACCTGGTTGATCAGGGTCTGGCGGAACTCTTCCAGGACCGGGTCAATCGCCGTGCGGAGGGCGGCGACGGTCGTCTCGTCACGCTGCAGCGCCTCACGGGACGGGGTGACGCTGACGGTGCCGATCGGCACGTCCACGACCAGCTCGTAGCCGTAGTTGAGCGGGCTGGCCAGGCCGGACGGGTAGGCGACCGTACCCTGGCGGACCAAGATCTTGTCGCTGCCCTTCGCAGCGTACAGCGCCCAGCCGGTACCCTCGGCCAGCGGGACCGGCAGGTCGAGCGGCACGTTCGTGATCGGCGCCACCGGGAAGGACTTGTAGACCTGACGGGCCTTCTCCAGGAATTCGCCCCGGTTGGTCTCCGAGGGGGTCACCGAGACCAGCAGGCCATTCGGCTCGTCGCTCGGGAGCGTCGAGACGTGGCTGAAGATCGGCTTGCCCGCATTGTTCAGCGAGGCCACGTAGACCCGGGCCTCGCCGTCGAGGTAGGCCGTCACGACGAAGCTGTCGCTGATGGCGTAGGGGGACTTCGAGCCGAGGCCGTACTGGCCGACCGCCAGGTTGGTCCCGGTCCTGTCGGACCGGAAGAGCCGGGTGTAGTGCTCCATGACCTTGGCGTGGGTCATCGACGTGCCGAAGTCACGGACGCTGTAGTGCGGCTCCAGCGGAGTCGGCAGGTGCACCTCGAACGGCAGGTCGCCGTTGCCCGCCTCGACCTGTGCGTCGTAGGCGTTGGTCGAGATCTCACGGATGACCGCCAGCACCTTGTCGGTGTAGAGGCCGTCGATCAGCGTGCGGAACGCCTGGGCGCTCGCCTCGATCTCGAAGTCCACGGTCTCCAAGGCCGCTGCTGCGATCCCTGCGTCGATGGTACGTTCCTGGACTGTCTTCACGTCGTCTCCCTCAAGACTCGGTTGGTGGGTCAGCCACTACGTTAGCCGCTACGTTGCGGCTGCGCAAGTCATGTGCCCTTGTAGTTCAGGATCTGGGTCAGGGTGTGGTCGACCCGAACCAGGTCGGACTGGTCAGCCATGACCTGGTCGATGTCCTTGTAGGACCGGGGGTCCTCGTCGATGAGGGACTTGGCCTGGCTCTCGTTCCAGGCCTTGCCCGCCATCTGGTCCCGGAGTCCCTGCAGGTCGAGGCTCTTGCGAGCCTTCGATCGCGACATGCGTCGTCCGGCACCGTGGCTGCACGAGCAGTAGCTCGCTGCGTTGCCGAGACCGGACACGATGTACGTGCTCGTGCCCATCGATCCCGGGATGACGCCACGGTCACCCTCTCGGGCACGGATGGCGCCCTTGCGGGTCAGCCAGACGTTGCGGCCGAGGTGGTTCTCCCGCTCGGTGAAGTTGTGGTGGCAGTTCACCCGGTCGGTGGGGGAGAGGTGCACGTAGTCCTCGCCGAGGAACGTCCGCAGCTCAGCGAGGACCAGGTCCATCATCATGTCCCGGTTGGCCGCTGCGTAGTCCTGCGCCCAGAGCATGTGCTGGATGTAGTCGTTGAACTCGTCGGTGCCCTCGACCAGGTACGCCAGATCGGGGTCCGGCAGGTCGATGAAGAACTCCTTCATCAGGCCCTTGGCCTTCTCGATGTGCTGCTGGGCGAGACGGTTGCCGACACCCCGGGACCCGGAGTGCAGCACGACCCAGACCCAGTCCCGCTCGTCGAGACAGATCTCCACGAAGTGGTTACCGGACCCGAGCGAGCCGAACTGCTTGAACGCCGTGTCCGCCTCCTTGATCGACATCGGCACGCCGGGACGGTCGACGGTGAAGCTGTGGTAGCGGCGTTCCCGGGGCGAGACACCGGTCTGGCCCCGGTGGCCCTGGCCGACACCTGCGGGGACGGCCCGGGAGATCTTGCGGTGCAAGATCTCCAGGTCGTCGGGCAGGTCCTCGGACGTCAGGTCCAGCTCGACGGCGATCATGCCGCAGCCGATGTCGACCCCGATGGCAGACGGGATGATGGCCCCGCTGGTCGGGATGACGGATCCGATCGTGGACCCCATGCCGACGTGGGCGTCAGGCATGAGGGCCACCGGGCCGGGGACGAACGGCATCGATGCCGTCCGCTCCGCCTGCTCCAGGGCACGAGGGTCCAGGTCGCTCGCCCAGTTCAGGACGTCGCCGGTTCGGGTGGGAGGCATCAGATCTGCTCCAGCCCGAGAGCGAGCGCCCGACGGAGTGCCTTGTGGATCGACAGGTCGTCCGCTTCTAGGTTCGCCCCGGACGTGCAGACCCCGCCGCTCCGGGACACGCCGACGGCGACGATGGTGACCAGGTCGTCACCCAGGGCGCCGATGATGGCGTCCGCCACCATGTCGACCGCATCTGCGGGGGTCTGGTCCAGGATCTGCTCGGACTGCCCGATGAGGACGGCGGGCTGCTCGGTGACCTCCGACATCCAGGTTTCTCCGACCTTACGCTTCATGATGTACCTCTTCCCTTCGAGCGAGTGGAGCGCACGCTAGTGCCCGGTTTCTGGACACGCAACTAGCAACTGCGCTAGGGTTCAGGTCATGAAGCAGCCGAAGGGACAACCACAGGACCAGGGCAGCCGGAACCAGGCGGCCCGCAGCGACCGGCAGGTGATGCAGCAGATCGTGCTGAAGGGTTCGGTCGCTGGCAGCTTGCGCTGACGCTACGTTGTCACACCCCTCTGGTAGAGTGGTGGGTGAAGGAGGAGATATGAGGATCGAGTTCAAGATCGCCAGCGGGACCGAGTGGGTGCACTGCACCGCCACGGTCACCAGCCCGGAGACCGAGGTGGCGGCCCCTGTAGGGTGGCCCACTCCCACGATCACGTGGGTCTCGGTGGCCGACGTGAAGCGGGTCGACGGTGCGCCGCTCGACGGCGTCATCGAGAGGATCGAGGCCCGGCGGATCGTCCGGGTTCTTACGAAGGAGGATTCATGAGTCTGAGTACGGAAGAAGTCGTAGAGGTCGTGAGCATCGTCAGCGACCACGGCACCGTCGTGGTGATGGAGTGTGCTGACGGACGTCGGATCGGCGTGGACCACCGGATGGCCCAGGCCATCCAGGCGGACATCGAGGACGGCGAGACCCCGATGGTCGTGGTCGAAGGATGGGAGTTCCTGTGAGCGACCGCAGTGCGGTGGTTGAGGAGCTGGTGCTGGACTACGGGTGGGAGCTGCTGGCAGCCCCGCCCGGGGGTCCGGTGCTGATGCGCTACATCGGGACAGCGTCGCACGTCGCTGCGCAGGTCTCGTCCGAGGGGTCCCTGACCCTGATGGTCAGCCGGAGCGCCACGGCCCTGGAGGGGGAGTGGGTCATCGAGTTCGGCCCCGAGGTGCCCGACAGCCTCGTGGTCCGCTGCGTCGCCGAGGCTACTGAGTACGCTTGACGTACGCCCGGCGCCCCTCCCGGTTCGTGGGTCCGCCGGGCGGGATCAGAGTGAAGAGCTTCAGCTCGGCGCCGGTCTCGACGTGGTAGTACCGGTGACGGAGTCGGCTGTAGCGCACGATGCCCAGGTCCATGAGCTGGTCCATCGTCCGCTTCGGAACCATCACCACGCTGCGAATCCAGACGGCGAGAGAGGCACGGAGTCCCGGCACCGGGTCGAACAGAAGAGGGCGACGGCTTCGCCGTCGTCCTGGCTGTACCACCAGGGCGGCAGGACCCAGGCCTCGGCACCGGTGCTGTAGACACCGGTGGACTGGGTCTCGCAGACCGAGCAGACGAAGGCGTCCGGGACGGGGTCGGGGACAGGGGGGTCCTCGTCGACAGAGCCGTTGCCGCCGCACCGCAGGCAGCGGGCCAGTCCGTCGATCCGGTCGACCTCCAGGCTCTGGCTGTAGGTCCCGACCCCCTCGCAGTCCGGGCAGATCACGGGAACAGCACCTCCAGGTCCGTCAGGGAGTACTCGATCGTGATCTTCAGGCGGGGGTCCATCGGCTGCATGACGGCGTGGTCGCCGCCGCACTGGTCCATGACCACGAACCCGTAGCGGCGCGCCGCCAGGATGTGCACCAGGTCGTGGTTGGTCAGCTCTGTGGCCCGCTGGAGCAGGCGCTGGGCCGCCTCCTCGGTCATCCGGAGCCTGGCCCCGTTCCGGAGCGGGTGCCCGACCACTGAGCCGTCAGTGCCTCGGGAGAAGCCGATCGGCGGCGCCTTGGCGTAGGACCCCCCGATCGACAGCCGGAAGGCGTGACGGATCTCGGAGTTGTACTCCTCGATCGTCGGGACGAAGGGCAGGAGCGGCACCTGGGCCGCCGTACAGCCGCCAGGCTGCTCACGCCAGTCCCGGTCGAGATCCCAGGCCGTGACCTTGCCGGACCGCCAGAGCGTGCCGTCAGCGGTCGTGGGACCGAATGCGGAGATCTCGTAGAGGATCCGCTCGTCAGCGTCGAGGAAGATCGCACCGGAGTCGGTACCGATGCAGGTCGGGTCGCCGAACCGACGGACCCAGTCGCCCGGAGCGTTCGGGAGCGGCACCATCGTGGACGGGAAGAGGCCCCGGGTCCAGCTCGGCGGGACCTTGTTCTCGTAGACCTTGCGGTACCGGGCGGAGCGGAGATCGTCGCTGTAGACCAGCTGGAAGGGCTGCCCGGAGCGCACGCCCTTGGCGGTCCGGTACCGGGACCCGGTGCGGATCGGACGGTTGACCCCGACCTCCGCCAGGCGGGCCGTCAGGGCCGGATCGACCTGTCGACCGGACACGTCCTCACGCCAGGGGGCCGTGTCGGGCCACATGTCGATGCCGGAGATGTCCGGGCAGGCGGGCGGGACCCAGTCGTCCCAGTTCGCTCCGGCGGGTCGAGAGGCTGACGTGGGGAGTGTGGGCATGAGTCCAGCCTAGCGCTCGTGGGCGGAGCTACTGCTGGAGTGCACGAGCGATCCTGTCCTGCACCATGCCGGTGACGCTCTGCTGCGGCGTGTCGATCCAGAGGGAGGTGAGGACGTCGGCCTGCTTGGAGTCCAGCTTGATCGTCCCCCGGCGCCCGTCGGGGCGTTCAACGGTGATGACGTAGGGGAGCTGATCGATGATCCGCTGAGCGACCTCGATGATCTTGCTGCCGAACTCCCCCCTGACGTTGGCTACGATCTCCCTGGCCAGGCTGACCGTTGCCCGGGTGATCTCGACGTCTCGGCTGCCCGTGCGGGGCAGGTCCAGGTCCAGCGCAGCGAGCTGCTGCTCGGTGATCGGGACCGTGGTACACGAGCCGTCCTGACGAGCGACTGTGACGGAGATCGACTCAGGAGGAGCGTCGTCGACCTGGTTGAGAATCCGGTCGGTCAGGCTGACGCTTGCCGGTAGGTAGGCGGCACTGTTCCGCTTGATCTCCTTCAGGGTGTCGATGTCGTCCTGGGGGATGCTCACGGTGGTGGTCATGACGGGGTCTCCTCGTCGTTGGTGAAGCGTCGTGCATCTCGTATCGTGGCCCGCTGGCCGGGGGTGAGCCGCACCTGCCCCTCGTCGATGGTTGAGCCGGTCGGCGTACTCGGCGGGGTTCACTCCGACACCGGCTCGACCGTCAGGCGGAGCTTGAGCGGGTCGCTGGCGTAGCGGGCGTCCTCGATGTAGTCCGCCAGGCGGGACTGGTCGTCGATGAACTCCTGGAGCAGGAGCGGAGCGAACTGCTGCGGGGTCTCGGGGTGCTCGTCGAAGTCGTAGTCGGTCGGGTCCTCCTCGATGTCGAACTCCAGCCGTACCCGTAGTCGGTGCGTGCTCACGCTGCGACCCCCCACCGGTTGTTGCGCACTGCCTGGAGCCAGGTGTCACTGCAGCCGTCAGCATCCATCTGGATCTCCGCTGCCAGGGTCGCCACTTCGGGGGTGTAGCCCAGCTCCAGCAGCACCGTGTCAGCTCCTCGGTTGTTGAGGGGCGACGTGACCTTGGGCAGGCCACGGCGGTCGTGGATCGCCAGGAACTCGCCGATCAGGCAGTGGCGGCCGTCCGTGTCCGTGTAGACGCAGCCGCCGTACGGGCCGTCGTCGGTGTTCCTGCGACGGGGATTCGCCCGGGCGATCTCGGTGAGCATGTCGTAGAAGACCTGCGGCGTCAGCTTGGCTCTCTCGGTCTTCCTCATCCGGTCTCCTCGGCGAGCTGGTCGAGGGGACGGAGGTGGTTCTCTCCGTCCGAGCCGCCTGCGGCGTCGCGGACGCCCTCGTAGAGGTTGGCGCACTTCTGGCAGACCGGGAACCGCTTGGGGTCCTTGCTCGGGACCCAGACGAACCCGCACAGGGCAGTGATCGGGGTGCCCAGGACCCGGGCCTCCAGGACCTTGGTCACGGCGTCCTCGCCCTCCTCGGTGATCACGATGTGGGCGCACTCGGCGTCGCCCTCGTCGGTCGAGAGCCGGATCTCGGTGTCGGTGCGTTCGAGGAGCTGGGTGCTCATCCCAGGACCTCCCGCACTGCGGCCAGGATCTGGGCGTCGGTGGCGTTGGCCGGGATGGTGACCGTGATGTCCGAGGCGGGGACGGGCGGGAGGTCCGTGTGACCACGACTCTCCAGGAGCGAGCGGCCGTAGTACTTGACGGTCTGCCCATCCGGGTGCTTCAGCGCCAGCCTGTCGGGGTTGGTGCCCGGCACGACCTCCAGCCGGAAGCCGGTGATGCCAGTGAGAGGGGCGGCCCCGGCGAGTGCACGGGCGAGATCCAGCGACTCCTCGGAGTAGTCGTGCGGCTTCCGGAGCATCATCTGCGCCAGGTCATGCAGGTCCTGCAGGCTCTTGCCCTCGGGGATGGTGATGTTCATGGTCATGACATGGCCTCCGTGGCGATGGCGAGGTCCCAGACGGCCAGGACTTCTTCGTGGGTGTGGGTGTCGTTGTACTGGGCGATGCAGCGGTCCCCGTGCAGCAGGACCCGACGGGCCTTCTCCCGGGTGAACCAGACGGGGTCGAGGGTCCGGACCGCCACGCTGAGCTGGCGGACCTCGGCCTCGGGAAGAGTGTCCGGGGGCAGCAGGTGCACGACGGCACCGACGCTGCAGAACCGGACGGCCTTCTCGTCCTTGGGGTGCACCGGCAGGCTCTTGTCGGTGGCTGCGTACTGGCCCTGGAGCCAGTGCTCGGGATCCTCGATGAGCTTGCGGGCTTCGATCAGGACGCTCATGCCTTGGCCTTCTCGATGGCGACGTCGAGGACGTCGAGCACCTCGGCGTGCGTGTGGCTGTCGTTGAACTGGGCGATGGAATCGGCAGAGCCGATCACCTGGTAGATGAAGTGCGTGGCGTCGTAGAAGCCGGAGTCGTGCCCGACGACCCGATCGATCGCTCCAAGCGTGCAGAAGCTCTCCGCCTTCGGGGAGCGGACGGAGACCGAGTTGCCCTCAGCGCTGCGAGCGGAGGCCTTCTGGGTCCAGTGCGCCGGATCGGCGATCAGGTCCCGGGCCTTCTGCAGGGTCTCTGCCGGGGTGCTCACGGCTGCCACACGATCGTGATGCCGGAGAGGTTCCAGAAGCCCCGGGTGCGGTTGCGGAGACCCCGAACACCGTCCAGGGTGCGCAGGAACCTGCCGCCACCGAGCGCCACGTACTCGACCGGATCGGTCGTACGGACGTCGCCCTTGTGCGTGAACACGGTCCCGGCCGGGAGGTCGTTGGGGTTCGTGGTCGGCAGCGGGTTCTCCTCGACCCACTTGATGCAGGCCTGGCGGTAGGGGGATTCGAGCGGGTGGTCCGAGTCCTCGGCGATGCGCCGGATGTCCTCCTCGGTCCGCTCGTAGGTGTGTGTGACGTTGAATGTCGGCATGTGCCCTCCTTCAGGGGTTGCCAGTGAGGCTAGTCGATGCGTTGCGTCGGTGCAAGTACCTTGAACCAGAACCCGGTGCCGTAGTAGCCGCTGCCGTCGTCACCCTCGAACTCGGCCAGGGCGAAGCGCTGGTCCTGAGCCAGGACGAAGATCTTGTACCCGGTGGTGTCGCCGTACTCGCTGGAGGTGATCTCGACCTCCACGTTCATGATGCCGTTGACCGGCATCTCGTTGAGTCGGGCCAGGGTGTAGTCGCCACCGCCGCAGGAGCAGCCGCCGATGTTGCCGCCCAGGAGCAGGACCGTTCCGTCGTCGAGGGTGATCATGCCCTCGGTCTGCTCGTCGGAGTAGGGGCTGTCGGAGACAGGCGGTAGCTCACCGCCCAACTGGACGCTGGTGACGCTGCGGCCGATCAGGGCGGTGCGCAGCTCCTCGATGTCGGTGTGGTCACTCATGACCGACACTGATGCACCTCGTAGGTGTGGGGGCCGTTGCCGCCGGACCAGGTGATGACGACACGGGTGCCCTCGGGCAGCTCGGCAACCTGCTCCTCGGTCAGGAACTCACTCATCGGGCCAGGATCCCGAACTGCCACGCTGTGTAGGCCACCACCGGCCAGTCGGCCAGGGCGGGTTGGGGGACGCTCATGTCGAAGATCTCGGTCGTGAAGCCTGCGCGGTGGAGGAGTCCCGCCATCCGGCTCTCCTCGCAGTTCCAGTGGTGGCGATCGGGGTGGTCGACGTCGGGGTGTGACTCCAGGACCCGGGTCACCAGCTCCCACGGCTCGCGACCGGCATGCCACTCCTGCAGGGTCTTGAACGTGTCCGGGCCGACGACACCCAGTTGGCCACCGGGGCGCAGGATGAGCCGGATGTTCCGGAGGAAGTCCGGGACCTGGTGGTAGGGGACGTGCTCGATGACGTGCCCGCAGTAGACCCGCTCGAAGCTGTCGTCCGGGAACGGGAACGGGTCCTCGGGAGTGGTCTGCAGGAACTCGTGTCCGGGGTGGGCGAAGGACGGGTCGAAGTCCGTGTTGAGCCACCCGGGCTGGGAGAACTCACCGCATCCGACGTTCAGGTTGGCGTTCATCCCGGCAAATGTACCGGTTGCGGAACGTTTACGCCACCGGCGGGTGCGGGTCCTGTGCACGTGGGTGTGAGGAATACGACGTGGGTAGGCGGGTAGGCAGTCCAGGCGCAGCCGAGGTATGGCACACCGCCTCGCAGATCGGCCGCTCGTCAAGCGAAAGTCGTTGCATGAATAGGGCTTCGCCCTTCTCGCATGGCCCTGCGTCAGACGAACGTGTGACGCAGCACCTGTATTGAGAATGGCTCAGCCCTCCACCACCTCAGCGTCCACCACCTGGTCACGTGCCAGTTCTTCACGTGCTGCTTCCTGCACGTCAGCCATGATGCCTGGCCTGTTGCGATCGAGCCTCTCAAGTAGCAGCGCCAGCTCACGCCCTGTGCCCTCAGCCTGTGCTGCCTCATCAGTAGCAGGGGCATAGCGCCGCTTGTGTGGTCGCATGCCTGCGAAGTACAGGATGGACGTGGCTGCGTTGAGGCGCACGCCCTCACTGTCTGCCATCTCACACAGCTCATGCAGCGTGCGCAATGCAGGGGTGAGCAGCTTCTCCATCTCACCCTGGAACTGCACGATCATCTCATCAGAGGGGCCAAACACAGCAGGCATGGATGCCCCTGCTGCAGGCGCTGGTACTGGGAGATTGTCTGCCATGGTGGGTGACCTTGCCTATGGATTGAGCTGACACGCCGCCCCGTGAGGGGTGGCGCTACGCCACTCCAGCATAGGCGCCCCTCAACTACCCCTCCTGCAAGGCCTTGCTAGAGAAGGCCTCACTCAGAGCGCCCCTCTCAGGGACCTTCCATGTGCGGGCCTCTGTCAGCAGGACGCTGTACGCAGAAGCGCCCTCATCATCAGGCGTCATGAGCAGGGCACGCATCTGCTCAGGCGCCATGCCATCTTGCGCCCTGCTCTCTAGCGCAGCACTCAACTGCACCACCCTGTGCATGAGCAGCTCGCTATCAGGCCAGGCGTACCCCTGTGCCAGGCGCCGCAGATCAGACCCCTGCACAGTGCACCCCAGGAGATCCGCCACCTCGTTGCGCCTGAGGCCTACCCTCTCACGGGCCTCCTCCAGGCGAGCCGCAGGGGGCCAAGGCTCTGCAGAAGGCTCTCCATAGACGAAGGTCCCGTTGGACTTGATCCAGCCCTTGTTCGTTACGTCATCGAAATGGTCCACCATCCAGGCGATCACCTCGAAGCGCTTCTCGGGATCGAGCATGGAGACGTCCTCCATGTAGGCCTTCCAGTGCGCCCAGACCAACTCTCGGCTGATGTACCGCAGCGACGATTCGTCCTGGACGGCCAACTGGGGAGCGAGGCACCAGACCAAGTACCGCAGTCCCGAGGAGCGGAACTCCCAGACTCGCGCATGGCGCCTGCAGCGCATCGCCCCTCTCATAGCGGTCGAACCGCACCGGTCCCCGGCACGGTTCACCGACTCGCACTGGTACGGCCACTTCGGCAACCCCCGAGGGATCGGCACCTCACCCCGACGCTTGGTCGAGCGGGTCTCGCTCACAGCACCCACACGACCAGTGCGATCAGCCCGATCATCGCCAGCACAGCAACCACCACGGCTGCACACCCGTCCAGGTCATCGGGGTCCTTGTCGCCCCCACCGCCCGAGTCGCCGTACTGGTTCAGCCCAGCGAACGGCCCGTAGCCGAACATGCCCATCACGATCAGCGCCGCCATCACTGCACCACCGCAGTGAGCCAGTCGGCCGCACGCTCGATGGCCTCGGCGATCTCCTCAGCGAGGAGCTTCAGCACTGCTGCTCGTGTGTCCATGCGCAGCACACTAGCGCCCGACGATCTCCTGCACACGCTCCACCGACTCGCCGACCAGGAACTCACCGTCGATCGACCCCTCCCGCATCAGCACCTGCTCGACCGGGAAGGTCTTCACCACACTCTCCTCGCCCCACGAGTCGTACTCGTTGTTGTTGTTGGTCCAGGACGTGATCCCCGAGCTTGCCGAGTCCGATGAGCTGCGACTCCAGTCGAACTTGTCCGGGCTGTTGCCGACGTCGGCCGCACCGCTATCGAACGAGCGGCCCAGCTCGATCGTGGACCCGGGACCGCCCAGAGCCTCCACCGTCATACGGTGCATCTCACTCAGCAGCTTGGTCATGTCGGGGTCGGGGTGCTCGGACTTCGATGTCGCCGAGACCACTCGACGCATGCTCGCCCACCAGCTCGTGGTGATGTACCAGTCGTCGTACATCGCCGGATGCGCATCCAGGTCCTTGACCGCCTGGTCGTACGCCTCGGCCTGACTCAGGCTGGGCGTGTACTCCGAACGTGCCGTGGCCAGCTCGTATATCCGCTCGTTCAGGGCGTAGGCCTTGCGGACGAGCCTGATGTTGTCGCCCTCCTTGATCCAGCGCTGGTAGGCGAGACCCACCTTGACCCCGGCGGCCGACTCCCGATCCTCTTCGCGCATCGGCCACGACTCCCCACCCTTTGAGCCTCCAGTCCCCACAGGCGGCGGAGCACAGTCTGCGCTCTGGCAGCCCGAGGCCTGCAGCTCCGCTGCAGCCTCGTCCAACTCGAACGAGTCACCCCAGAACTGCACCTCGTACGGCTCATCGGTCGCCGCAGCGAAGGCCAGGTCCGACGGGCGTAGGCCCGCACGATCCAGGACGCTCACGATCAGATCCTGCTGCGACGGCTCCAGCCCAGCGAAGGTGTCGCGAGCAGCGAGAGCGAAGGTCTCAGCCACCCGCTCACCCTTCGACGTCTCGCCGTACGGCGTGGTCGGGACATCAGGCACCTGGGGGTCAGTGCGAGTGTCGACGTAGAACCCGCTCTCCTTCCATGCGATCTCGCCCGCCATGCTGTGCACCACGTGGCCCATCTCATGAGCGGCCACCAGGCGCTGGCGGTTCGTACCACTGACCGTGGCGATGACGCTGGCGGCCACACCCTCCGGCCGAGCCTCACCCACCGCAGGACGCACCGCCTTCGGCCCGAGCCACAGTGTCCACTGCGAGGCGTACGGTCCGTTCAGCCCCCCACCATGAGGACCAAAGGCCGCCACGTGCTGCTCGGCCTCGGTGTACCCGAGTGCCACACCCTCGATCTTCGCTCGCACCTCTTCGGGGTATAGCCTCACCCCGTCCATCAGCGCCCGCACCGAATCGGCGTGGACGTCCTGGAACTGTCCGACCTGCGCAGCAGGGAGGACGTTCCTGACCTCCGAGATCAGCGCCTCGGCTTCCGGCGTCCCACGGCGCACGAACCCCTCCTCCACCGGCACGACCTTGGCGAGCGCCTTCCACTCAGCCTCGAACCCGGCATCGAGCGCCTGGTTGTGCGGGTCCAGGTCGTGGAAGCCCATCGTCTTCTCTCGCGATGCCATCATCTGCCGAGCGAACTTCAGCCCCTCGGCGCTCCCGGCCTGCACGTCCTCGATCGTCTCGACCACCTGGGTCCGCAGCTTGTCGCCCACCAGGCCCTGCGCCGGGGACGATCCACCGGTCCCCACAGGCGGCGGCGCACACGACGCATCTCGACAGGCCAGCTCGATCAACCCGGCCACCACGGAGGTCCGACGGTCTTCGACCGCCAGACCCCCTCGGCGCACCAGCTCCGACTCGATCGCCGTCAGCTCCGCAGCTCGATGCCGAAAGCCCATTCGCGCACCGGGATACACGAACTCGGGATCGTTGATCTCTCGCCGCAGCCGATCCGCTCGACGCTGCAGCCGGTCCGTGTCCACCCGGGGGATCGACTTGACCTTCACGGCCACGTCGTCCGAGATGCCCGAGGGCTTCTCGGCCCACCCGGGCGAGCCGAACTCCTTGGCCAGCACCTGCTTGGCCTTGTCCACCCCCGGCGCACCGTCGTAGGCGCCGTTGAGGACCTTGCGCTTCCAGGCCTCGTCGGCATCGGACAGCTCGTCCTTCCACATCCGGGCATCCTCGATCCGCTGGTTCGACCAGGTCGTGATCCGGTCGACCGGGATCCCGTCCACCAGGGTGAAGTTGGACCCCTGCTGGACCATCCGGGCCATGTCCTCCTCACGGTAGGGCTGGCCGACGACCATGTCCTCCCGGCGGACCTTGAACTCGACGTAGGGCTTGCCGGGCTGTGGGCGCTCGAAGGACCCCCACACCATCGACGGCTCGCCGTAGGTCTCGCCCTTGGCCTTGTCCAGGCGCACGCCCTCCTTCAGGATCCCGCTCAGCGCCTCGTCCGAGGAGGTGTAGTGGTAGGCCAGGTGCTCACCCTCGGCGAGTGCAGCCGTTCCCGGTTCAGGCGGCGTCCCCCACACCGGGTCCATCTCACCCGGGAGCGAGCCTCCCCGCCCCACCGGAGGGGGAGCACATTCGGCCGAGCGGCAGGCGAGTTCGATGATCGACATCCGTCCAGCCTAACGAACGAGAGGCCCGACTCCCGAAGGGGAGCGGACCTCTGAGTTGCGGGGGTGGGACTCGAACCCACGTCCTCTGGCTTATGAGGCCAGCAAGCTACCGACTGCTCCACCCCGCAGGGCACCGACCAGGATACACCACCTCCCGACTTGCGAGCCGCTAGCGCAGCTGCTAGTCTCAATGCCATGAGCACCATCGACATCGCACCCTCCGCAGGACCCGGCAAGGCCGTCATCGTCACGGACCGGATCGCTGACACCATCGTCAGCCTCTCCAGCTTCAAGGGTGGCGGTTCCGCCCTGGTCACCATCGACCTGGCCCCCACCCCGGTCGTCCTGGCCACCCACGCCCCTCGGGTTTGACTCGGGCCTAGCTCGTCCGCTAGTATCAGTACGTACCCACCAGGAAGGAACCCCACCATGGTCTTCGGGATCACCAGCCCCGCATTCCGAGTCGCCACACCCGCCGACCCACCGATGCAGCGTTACTCGCACGACATCCCGATGGCCGAACTCGACGGGCAACACGCCAAGTCGGTCGACTGCCCGTGCGGCACCGACGTCGAGCACGTGACGCCGACCTCGGCGATCGTGTACCACCAGCGCCGGACCGGTCCCCCCTCGTAACGACGCTACGGAGTGGTCGCCACCTCACTCTCCGAGGTGTGCGGCGTCGTCCTAGCACTGCGGCTGCCATTGACCGCACTGCGACCTGGCGAGAACCACCCAACCGAGACCCGGCCCTCGTCCAAGGGGCCGGGTCTCCTCTTTGTTTCCGGCTTGTTTCCCCTCACCCACTTTCATGCACTTTCGACCACTCTCGACCGAAAGACTAGGGGCAGTCGCCCTGCGCACCCACTTTCATGCACTTTCATGCACTTTCGTTCCCTGACCACGATTCAACGAGTCCTCACGCTCAGCGCACGCTCCGCCACAGCCTGCGGGAAATACCAGGGGGTACCACTGAAACCACTGGTTCTCCCTATCTTGACTTCTGTCTAAATGGTCTCTCTAAGGGGGTTATATATACATAGGGAATTACATATAGGAAACCACTGGTACCCCTGGTACCCCTCCATCCGTCCCCTAGCGGGACGGCCACCTCACCTGCTGCTGGTACCCGTGGTACCCTCCCGGACATGATCTTCGACATCCCCCCGCAGCTCTTCGGCGTCAAGCGTCCCTGGTCCCCCTGGTCGGACCTCTCCCAGGACACGATCAGCCTCTCGGCCGTGGTCCAGGACGCCCTCGACGAGAACTCCGACCGCATCCTCTTCGTCCCGACCGTCCAGCTCAAGTGGGCCTACTGCGACCCCTCGACCAACCTCTGGTCCCAGTACTCGACCCCCGAGCGGCTCGTGGCCACGACCTACGCCCTGATCTCCCAGCGGACCCCGTACATCGCTGACGCCCTCCGGGCCTTCACCGAAGCTCTCTCCTCAATCTCCGACGCACTGGACGACCCTGCCGCCCACGGCTTCAGCCCGGCCGACATCCCGGTCCTGGCCGCCGACCGTCTCACGCTCACATCCCTCACCGCCCGCCTGAAGACGATCCTCAAGCACGTCGAGGCGCACACGATGGGTGGCCGCATCCTCACGACCGAGATCACTGCCCAGATCTCGGCACGGCTTCAGGCCCCGCCCGACTTCAACTTCCGGACCGTGCACATCGAGGGCCTGCCCTTCCTGAACGGCATGTTGCGCTCCGCAACCCGAACCCAATCCCTGGATCCCGAGGACCCGGACTCCCTGCGCCTGCTGCCCGACGTGCGCCTGATCCCCTACCGCCCCGGCGACCGGGTCGAGCAGACCCGACCGATCCAGCGGACCTTCGACCTGGACCAGGTCCACGGCCGGAACGTGGCCCGCACCTACCTGCTCGACGGCCAGGCCCCGGCACAGCCCGGATCCGGGCCGTACGACGCTGCAGCAGACGCCGAGGCCTCCGGCCCGGCGCCTGCCCCTCGCCTCCCGCTCCTCCGCCCCCACGGCTGGGACTGGCTCGTCCGAGGCTTCCTGGGCCTGGCCCGCTCCGCCGAGCCGCCGCCCTACACCCACCCGCTCAACTACCAGCTCCCCGAGGACGACACGACCGACGACCTGGACTGGCCCATGTGGCACGCCTGGTTCACGGGCGGGGTCTACACCGACCCGCTGACCGGCCAACAGCACGTGTTCGACGGCTACCCGGCAGGGCAGGAAGCGCAGCTTCCTGGCGTGCCCGTGTTGCCTGCGGCAACTGCGTCCGACCGCCAGGTCCTCGACTGGTTCGACCGGCTCCTGGCCGCCACCCTCTTCGCCTCCGAGTCCGCCCCGTTCAAGAAGATCCCCTTCATCTACGGACCCTCGAACACCGGCAAGTCGACCCTGTTCAACGTGATCCAGCAGCTGATCGGCAGCCTCTACGGCCACATCACGAACGCCGCCCTGCTCAACACCCGCTCGATGAAGGACACGAGCCAGCTCCTCGGCTCGGTCATGGGCCGACGCTTTATCACGCCCAGCTCCGAGATCCCGGCGAACGCCCAGTGGCGCAGCGAGGTGGTCAAGGCCTACGTCGGCAACGACCAGCTCCTGGCCGAGCGCAAGTACGAGAACCCGATCGAGTTCCGGCCGCAGGGCGGACTCTGGGTCGCTGGCAACCACTACCTGTCCCACGAGGACCGGGACGACTCGATGAGCACCCGCCTCATCTACCTGACCTTCCACCAGCCGAGCGGCCGACGCCTCTCACCCGGCGAGGTGCGCAGCATGATCGAGAGCGAGGCCGACGACATCCTCACCTGGCTCGCCTACCTGCACGCCCGCATGCGCGTGACCTACGCCGAGACACAGGACCCGGCGTACTGGGGCGACACCGCCCACGACTACCCGAAGGGCTACGCCCCGGACCTGGACATCATCGCCACCGAGACCGACCCCTGGTCCTCCCTCTTCGAGGACTGCTTCGAGGTCACCCGCAGCGACGAGGACCTGACCAGCAACGACGACCTGTACACGGTCTTCCGTCGGTGGGCCACCCAGACCGAGGGCATGAACTTCGCCACGCTCCCGACCCGGGCGCAGTTCGTGGCCCGTGTCCTGAAGGGTCGGCCGGGCATCGTCCAGGCCCGCTTCCCGAAGGGTGGCCCCCGAGGCTCCAAGGGGGTCAAGCTCACCCCCACCGGCATGTCCCTCCTACTTGACGCTCAGGCCAACAGCCACTAGCGTCACGCGACAACAACGCCTGAAGGAGGCACCCCGACATGAAGCTCAAGCTCGCAGCACTCCTGCTGCTGCTACTCACGGCAGCAGCCACAGCCTGCACCGGCACCGGCGCCGTCGAGACCGAAGAGCGCCAGGTCCTGCTCAAGGACAGCAGGGTCGTCACGTGCGTCATCTCCGACGGCTACAACTCCGGCGGCATCTCGTGCAACTGGCTCGAACTGGACGCCCCCCGATGAGCGGCACCACCCAGGACCTGAAGGTCACGGTCGAGCCGACCGGCCGGACACGCAACAGCGGCGAGCAGGCGGGGGCACCCGTCTACAGCCTCAAGTTCGCCGACGGCAGGAGCATGATCCCGAACCCGACCGCCGCTGACCTGGAGGCCCTGAACCTGGTCCCGCCGATCCCGCTCCCGCCCGAGCCGGAGGGCACCGCCTTCGCCGTCGACAGGGACGGACGGACCTGGCGCTCGTCGGAGGACGCCTTCCGCCAGGCGCCCGGGATCCGACGCTGGTTCCGGCCCACAGCCATCGGGGACTGGACCCCCACCTACCTCACCTGGGACCGGCTCAACACCGAGTGCGGCCCGCTCAAGATCTACACCGAGAGCACTCCGTGACCGAGTACATCGTCATCGAGCGGGGCTTCTCGATCACCGCCGTCCTCATCGACGCCCTCATCAGCATCTACCTCAAGGACCACCCGTGACCACAGCATCCACCACCCAGACCGCCGAGATCCTGCGCACCGCCGCAGACCTGATCCAGACGAGGGGCCTGTACAAGGGCGCCTTCGTGGATCCGCACCAGGTGCCGGAGACCGCACCCCTCTGCGCCCTCGGTGCGATCGACGTCGCCGCCGGTATCTCCCGCCCGCACTACGACAAGACGTACGGGCGCACGTACCTGTCCGGAGTCGGCACCACGCCCGAACCCGGCGCCCTCGCAGCGTCCGGGGTCGCCTCCGACCTGCTGAGGGAGGAGATCGGCGGCGCCGTGGCCATGTGGAACGACGACCGGAAGCGTACCAAGGGCGAGGTCGTCAACGCCCTCCGACGCACCGCCGACCGGGCCGACCCGCCGTACCAACGCCGCATCCGCAAGGCCTGGAGCAAGCTGTGGACGTGACCGAGCTGGACCCCGAGAGGTTCTACGTCGTCTCGATCAACCCCGAGACCGACCCCAGCCACGACACCGCTGCGCAGCTCCTCAACCAGCTGCACGAGCACGGGATTCAGGCCCTGGTCATGATCGGCGACGCCAGCGTGCGCCCCGCCGACCCCGACCTGCTCACCGCAGCACGCCTGCTGCTCTCCGACGCCCCCCTCGACGAGGAGGAGCGGATCGTCATCGCCGAGCTGCTGACCGCAGCCGCCGTCAACCCCGAGGACCCGACATGACCGAACCCCAGACCCTGACCATCGACAGCATCGTGCAGCAGGACAACAACGCCGACATGTACCTGGTCACGTTCGTCGGCAACAGCGACGGCCGCTACTTCACCACCGACGAGCTGACCGGGCTGGGCATCGCCATCCCGCCCGACCCCGACCCGCTCACGACCTTCGACCCGGACTACAACTACCCGGTCGGCACGGTCCTGCTCTACAACGGCTCCGGGAAGCTCCGGGTCAAGCTCGGCGACGACGAGTGGATCGGCGGTAGCGGAGAGGCGGCACCCACCCCGGGACGCAACGCCCGGCACTACTTCGAGGTGAAGTACGTCCCCGACACGCTCGCCACACTCCGCTCGCTCGGCCTCACCGACGCCAACATCCGGTACGCCGCCAGGGTGTGGGGTAAGGACAAGAACGCCGGGGGCTTCGGCACGAGCGACAACGCCGAGTTGGTCCAGGCCGTCGGCGCCGCAGCCAAGAGCGTCGTGGACCGGCTCTCGTGACCCCCGAGGAGCGGGAGCACCTACTGCAGCTGGAGGCCATGGTCGCCTCGCACAACGCTGCGATCCAGAACCTGACCGAGGCCCTGGCCCAGACCCAGTCCTCCGTCAGGACCCTGAACGGCGCTGTCTCGACCCTGGCGACCGACGTAGACTCACTGAAGTGAGCCTGCACGCCGACCGGACCAACATCACCCACTTCACCGACACCGACGTCCCCGGTGCCGCAGTGTGTGGCCGCCACCTCTCCGAGGAGCGGACGCGCACCGACGCCATCTGTCAGGATTGCTACCGCCGGAACCCCGAGGCCTTCGATGTACGTGCACCATCACACGGTGGGCTTCGGGCCTGAGCGTCCCCGGGTCACTCGACTCGACGGATACCTCGGACACCTGAGCAACGTCGACCGCACCACGACCTACGTGACGCTCAGCAACGACCCGAACCCGGGGCGTGGCCCCGGCACCGGACCCCGGAGCTACATCGGCGGGACCGTCAACGTGCGCAGCTCCACGATCGACATCCACGGCTTCCGCCTGCCCTTCAGACCGGGCGATGTCCGATACCCCGAGCCTGCCCACGTACGGTTGGCTCGTGGCGAATCACTACACGACCCTCGTCTTCAGTGCGCAGTTCTCTGGGACCGATGACGAGCTGCGGTCCGAGATCCTGAAGCTGGGCGCCCTGTCGGACATGGAGATCGCCCGCATCGAGGTGACGAACTCCCTCGACGACGGGCAGAAGATCCGACTCTCCAGCCGCCTGGACGAGGACGAGGCGGTCGAGGCCCTGACGCAGATGTACTCGATCGGCGACGGGACCGTGAGCCTGGCCGGGGCCAAGATGATCACGACCAAGCACGAGATGGAGTTCGACGACACCCGGATCTGGCCCGAGGAGCAGCTGGAGCTGGCCATGGCGGAGCGGGGGATCTACCGCCTGGAGGTCGGCTTCAGCGTGCCCCCGTGGTTCCCGATGTCGCTCGTGCAGTCCCTGGTCAGCGACGCCCTGCGCAAGCTCCTCCGCCCCGACCCCGACGACCAGGTCGAGGGGGTCTCGACGGACCGCACGCTCCCGGGCTACCCGAGCTACAAGCTCTGGGTGGACGAGTCGGCGTACCACCGGTTGCAGGACACGCTGGAGCCGACGGTCACCGAGTGGATCGAGGAGCTGGCCACGAACGACCACGTGCGCCGCTGGCTCCAGACGGTCTACAGCGAGTACTACGCCGACACAGACGAAGACTGATTCACGCATAACTTGACGTGAGTCACTACGTACGAAACACTGTTCGCCAATGGCGATTCATGATCACGGCACCACACGAACCGACTGCGACTGCTGGCGGTGCATCCACTCCCGACCCTGGCCCCCGAGCGCCCGACGCTTCGAGCCGAAGTGGGACCTGGCCCCGCTCCTGGAGCACACGACGGTCGCAGAGATCAAGCGGGTCTTCGGGTTCGGACGCCTGATCTCCTGGCGGAACTACGGCCTGCCGGACCACGAGGCAGACCACGCTGCGCTCAAGTTGGGCGACACTCACCCGGGTCTCATCTGGAGAGGCTGGCATGAGGCGGCACTTGACTACTACGCTGTGCCGGAGAACGAACCCGTAGGAGGGTGACATGGCCACGAAGACCGAGATGCAGGAGCGGATCGATGAGCTGGAGCGACGCAACGCTCAGCTGGACGACGTGCTGAACGAGCAGCTCGACCTGTACACGACAGCGACCCGGAAGCAGGCTGATCTCGGACGAGAGAAGGCCGCCGCCGAACGCCGCATCGCCGACCTGGAGACGGCCCTCACCGATGCGCTGACCCAGCTCTCGCTCCTCACCCTCCGACTGGTCGTGCCGGACACGTTCGATCGCATCAGCAAGGCGATGTCCAAGTGACCGCCCCCCGAGCCATGCCCGAGGTCATCCTCGACGACGACGACCTGCTCGCCGCAGCGCTGGCGATCGGCGTCGGTGCCCTGGTCGTCAACGGCCTGCTCTTCATCGGTGCGGTCACGGTGGTGACCCGAGTCGGTCGCTGGATCCGACGCTGACCCACCTGTGAAGATCGAGGTCCACAACGTCCGCACCATGGACGACGTCGCCACCTTCCAGCGGTGGCTCTCCGAGGAGCGCCCGGTCCTGGCGTTCGACATCGAGACGTCCGGCCTGGACTGGCGCCGTGACACGATCCGCCTCGCCCAGTTCGGCGACAGCCGCACCGGCTGGGTCCTGAACTACCAGGAGTGGCGGGGTGTCGTGCGTGACGCCCTGCTCAACTACCGGGGCGAGATCACCGGGCACAACATCCGCTTCGACCTGCACTTCATCACTCACGACCTGGGCGTGCGCACCATCGACCTGCCGTGGCCCCGCATCCACGACACGATGAACATGGCGCAGCTGATCGACCCGACACGCCCGAAGGGGCTGAAGCCGCTCGCCGCCCGCCACATCGACGCTGCAGCGGTCGCCGGACAGAAGCAGCTCGACGACGACATGCGCCGTGGGCACTGGGGTTGGGACACCGTGCCGATCGAGCTGGAGAGCTACCGGTTCTATGCCGGACTCGACACGATCCTCTCCGCCATCCTCTGGGAGAAGTTCCACCCGTACGTGATGAAGCGCTACCCGGAGGCCTACGGCCTGGAGCAGATCGTCAGCCACCCGCTCTTCGCCATGGAGCGACACGGCATGCTGCTGGACGCCGACTACACCCAGCAGGCCCAGGTCGACCTGATGGAGCGGGCCTCGCAGATCGCCTGCGAGGTGCAGCAGACCTACGGCCTGGAGAACATCGGGAGCAACCCCCAGCTCCGGGACAAGCTGCTGGAGCAGGGCTGGATCCCCGACATCGACCAGCTCACCCCTGCCGGGGACCGAGCGGTCGAGCAGTACATCATCGGTGCCGGTGGTGTGGTCGAGCAGGTCCGGCTCAACGAGATCGCCCGCAAGTACCCGAGCCTCCGGGCCGCCGTGCTCGACGAGCTGGCGCAAGGCTTCCCGCTCGCCCACGACGTGGTGCAGTACCGCCTGGCGACCAAGGCCTCGTCCACCTGGCTGCAGAACTTCCTGGACACCCAGGACCCGCAGACCGGAAGGGTGTACCCGTCGATCCGTCAGGTCGCTGCGCGCACCGGCCGCATGTCGATCACGAACCCGCCGCTGCAGACCCTGCCCCGGGAGGCCGACGCCAAGGCCAAGGGACTCCCGAGCATCCGGGACTGCTTCGTGGCGGCCGAGGGCCAGCGCCTGATCAGCGCCGACTTCAGCTCGATCGAGGCCCGCCTCTTCGCCCACTTCGCTGCCGAGCCGGACATGATCCGCACGATCCACGAGGGTGGTGACCTGCACGCCCTGGTGGCTGCTGCGGCCTACCAGATCCCGATCGAGGACGTCAGCAAGAGCCAGCGCCAGGTCGCCAAGAGCGTGAATTTCGCCTGCGTACCGCTCGACACCGACGTCCTGACCGTCGAGCGTGGTTGGGTCCCGATCACCGATGTGCAGGTCGGTGAGACCGTCTACGGCCATGAGGACGGCACCACCCGCCGCACCAAGGTTGAGGCCACGCACCTGTACGACAGCGCTCCCGTGATTGAGTTCGGCAACGCCCATCGCAAGTTCCGCTGCACCCCGAACCATCGCTGGCTCATCGAGCGCTGGGTTCGTGCGGGAGACGGGTCTCGGCGCTTCGACGGTGTCGACACCGACAACCTATCGACGCTGCGTAGCGAGCACCGGATCCTCCTCGCCGCCCCGTGCGACGAGCCGGACACGAGCGGCTTGACCCCGGACGAGGCGGCACTGATCGCCTGGATGATCACCGACGGCCACGTACGCACCTCACCGCTCTCCAGCACCACGTCCCAGGGTGCCGACGGAGGACGTCAGGGGTGCGCCGCAGCGATCTACCAGAAGCCCGGGGCCATCCCCTACAACGAGCTGCGGTCGTTGCTGCGACGGCTCGGCGTGGATGACACTCCGGGCATCTACGCCGGGGCCTCGGCGCACCGGTTCAAGATCCCGACCGACCTAGCACGACGCCTGATCCGCAGCTACACCTACGACGTGACCCAGTACCGGTCCGATGTCCTATCAGACCTGGTACAGCGGTTCGGTCCGGAGCAGCGTCGGGCCTTCATCGATGCCTTCCACCTGGCCGAGGGCTGGGTCTCGGGAACTGCCGTACAGCTCGGCCAGAACGTCGGCCCCACGCTGGACGCCATCCTCCTGGCGCTCTCACTGGAGGGCTACTATCCGAGCGTGTCGATCACACCTCAGGAGCGGGTCCCGATGGCGAGCGCTGACCACGCCACCGTCAATGTCGGACTGCCGCACATGACGAACCAGCGGCTCACCGTCACCGAGACCGGTGAGGAGCCGGTGGCGTGTCTGACGACGGGTCTCGGCACCTTCCTGGCTCGTCAGGGTGACCGCATCTTCCTGACCGGCAACAGCCTCTACGGTGCCGGACCGGCCAAGGTGGCGGTCACTGCAGGCATCACGTTCGAGGAGGCCAAGGACTTCTTCGTGCGCCGTGACCAGGCCTTCCCCGGCATCAAGGGCTTCCAGCGGGGGGTCCAGGACGAGGCGCAGGCCCAGCGCCTGCACGGGGACCGTGGCCACGTCACGACCCACGTCGGCTCCCGCATCTCGATCACCGACGACGAGCCGGAGTACCGGCTCACGAACTACCTGATCCAGGGGTCCGCCGCCGTCGTGCTCAAGGACCGCATCCTGTCCTTGCACAACGCCGGACTCACTGACATGATGTTGCTCCCGATCCACGACGAGGTCCTCTTCGAGGTCCCGGTCGAGGACTGCGAGGAAGTCACCAGAGCCATCGAGGCCAACATGCCTGACCGGAACACGTTCGACGTGCCGCTCGACATCGAGGTCTCCGAACCGGCACTCCGATGGGGTGCAGCCAAGTGAGGCACAGCATGAAGTCCGACGAGATCGCACGGGTCTGCCACGCAGCCAACCGTGTGCTGCAGGAGATCCAGGCGGATCCCACGATCGAGATCTCCCCGCCCTGGGACGAGTGCCTGCCCGAGACCCGGGCGAGCATCATCGACGGCGTGCTCTTCCGGATCGAGCACCCCGAGACCACGCCCGAGCGGAGCCACCAGAACTGGTGCGACTTCAAGATCTCCAACGGCTGGACCGTCGGCCCGGTCAAGGACGAGACGCTGAAGCAGCACCCGCTCCTGGTGCCGTACTCCGAGCTGCCGGAGAGCGCCCGGGTCAAGGACGAGCTGTTCGTCGCCGTCGTGGATGCGCTGCGGTGACCGTCCTCACCGCCACCGACCGGTCAGGGACTGACCACGCCATCACCTTCCGGTCCGACATCGACGTGACCCTCATGGACTCGATGGCCACCGACGCCAGCGTCATCGCCGCCGCACGGGTCTCGACCCAGGGGGCCGACTCCGCCGAGTTCTGGGACATGGACCCGGCCGAGTCCAAGGGCCTGATCAAGTTCCTGGCCCGCAACCGGCACGGATGCTTCGATGACCACACCGAGGTGTTGACCAGGTCCGGTTGGAAGTTCTGGCCCGATGTCGACGGGACCGAGGAGTTCTTGACACTCGACATGGGCACCGACGAGATGATGTACCAGAAGGCCGAGCGTCTGGTTCGCCGTCCGTCAGACGGACCGATGATACGACTGCAGATGACTCAGGTCGACGCCCTGGTAACGCCTGACCATCGCATGGTGTCCGCCCCTCGGACCAGATCTGGGTGGAAGTACGGGCTGCACTCAGCCAAGGACATGCTGGATCGCCCGCACCGGATTCGCTTGGGTGGCGGTCTCTGGGACGGTGACATCCACGCCCCTGAAGATGCTGCCCTGGCAGGGTTCATCGCTGCTGACGGCCACGTCGGTTCCTCGATCGAGTTCAGCCTGCACAAGGATCGGAAGATTGACTGGCTGATGTCGCACAGCTACCCCGTCTCACAGAAGGCCAGCGGGAAGTTCTACCTCCTGGGAACCTCCGAGCAGCTCATGAGATGGGCCAAGTCGACGTACACCGAGACTGGTGACCGGTGCCTTCCGAGGGAGCTGTTGGAGCGGGGTGACGCTGAGACTGTCGCCGCACTGCTCGACGGCTACCTCATGGGCGACGGCAGTATCAGCCCCACCGGCAAGATCACAGCGACCACGGTGAGTCGGCAGATGGTTGACGACATCCAGGAGCTGGCACTGAAGACCGGTGCGGCAGCGGTGGAGACGTCGCCTGATGACGTCCGCTCCGGGTCGTTCGGGACTCGGTCACTGTACCGGCTCACGATCTACCGGGAGCGCAATCTGGAGCCTCGTATCGGCTGGACCGACGAGGCCCGTTCCGAACAGGTTCAGATCGTCAACTACGAAGGCGACGTTCACTGCGTGACGGTGCGCAACGGGACCCTGTACGTGCGGCGCAACGGGAAGCCGATGTGGTGCGGCAACACCCCCTTCGAGCACAACAGCTTCGTGTTCCGGGTCGAGGCGCCGATCTTCGTCTACCGCGAGTGGCACCGGCACCGGGTCGGCTGGAGCTACAACGAGGAGTCCGGCCGCTACAAGACGCTGGAGCCGAGCTTCTACCTGCCCGGCACCGACCGCAAGCTCATCGAGAAGCCCGGCTCGAAGCCCGGCAACTACGAGTTCGTGCCCGGCACCACCGCCCAGCACGACTGGCTCGTGCAGGACATGATGGAGGACTGCGTCCAGCTCTACACGAGGTACCAGGACCGCCTGTGGCGGGGCTACGCCAAGGAGGTGGCCCGCATGACCCTGCCGGTCAACATCTACTCCTCGATGTACGCCACCTGCAACGCCCGGAGCCTGATGGCCTTCCTGAGCCTCCGGACCGAGCGGGACGATGCTGTGTTCCCGTCGAAGCCGATGCGGGAGATCGCCATGGGTGCCGAGGAGATGGAGCGCATCTTCGCCGAGACGATGCCGATCACCTGGGCCGCCTTCGAGGAGTTCAGGAGGGTCGGCCCGTGAGCGACACCGTCCGACTCCTCAAGGTGGTCTTCCTCGACGACGGCGTCGCTTGGGAGGTCAACGCCACCGAGATCCGCACCGACCACAAGCACCGGTACCTCAGCTACCGCAACGACAGCTCGGGCGACCGAGTGACCGTCAATCTCGACCAGCTCCGCTGGTTCAGGATCGGAGACCCGAAGTGAACGAGATGACCATCGCACCGCCGAAGCACCGGCCCGTGCTCTACATCGCCGGGCCGTACACGAACCCGGATCCGGTGGAGAACACGCACCGGGTCATCCACTTCGCCAACCGGCTGATGGATTTCAAGCTCTGCTACCCGGTCGTGCCCCACACGACCCTGCTCTGGCACGCCATCACCCCCCGCTCGGTCGAGGACTGGTACGAGCTGGACATCGCCGTCATGCTCCGGACCCAGGGCGTCATCCGGTTCCCCGGCGCCAGCTCGGGCGCCGACGCCGAGATCGCCGCCGCTCGCGAGCACGGCCTGCCGGTCTTCGAGATCCCGAAGCACTACCAGCAGTACAGCTTCCCGCCGCTGGAGAAGCTGAAGCAGTGGATCCGGGACGAGGTGCCCCAGCCGGTAGCCTGAGGGGATGTCCCTGATCGAGCTGGCGTGCCGTGACGCCTCCTGTGCGCCCCCTCCAGTAGGCACCGGAGGCAGCAGCCCAGCGATCACGACCAGCTCCGGGAGCGAGCTGTACGCCGCTGTGAAGCGCCTGGAGGCCGACGGGGCCATCACCCCCTCGACCCGGCCACCGCTGACCAGCGGACCGAAGGGCCTCATCAGTGGCGTGACCCGCACCGACTTCAGGGACGCACTGCTCGACTACGGCGGCAACGTCAACTCGATCGAGCTGCGGCCCCACGTCACCAAGGGCGTCGCCGCCACCCAGCAGTACCTCAAGGACCGGTTCGGCGAGGGTGCTCGGGTGATTCTCTTCCGAGGCACCGACACCCCGGACGACCCGTTCCGGGAGACGGTGCGCTCGGCGAACCAGGCGACCGACGAGGGGCCGTCCGGTCTCACGTCGTGGACCGCCATCCGGTCACTGGCCGAGGGCTACGGGTCCACCGTCACCGTCGCTGCCGTGCCGATCGATCGCATCCTGTCCTGGGACTGGATGGGTACGCAGGCCGACTCCACCATGCTCGGCTACGAGGTCATCGTCGGCACTGCCGAGGGTGTCCGCAAGGCCGCCGCCGGGGAGTTCCCGGCGATGGAGCGCCTGCGCCCCACCACCGCCAGCGCCCTCATCGAGCTGGCTTGTCACTCCAAGGACTGCGCACCCCCTCCCACGGGCACCGGGGGCAGCTCGCCGATCGATGACCTGGCCGACCTGCCCGAGGGCTTCGTCACCGACGGCGAGGAGGCCGCTCGCAGGGTCTTCGAGTTCGAGTTCACCGACCGGGGTGGGCGCAAGTTCATCGCCAAGACGGACAACGTCGAAGAGAGCGACGCCGGAGTGGTGACGATCGAGGGCACCATCTTCGCCCCCGTCCCAATCGGCGGCGGTCGGCTCCGCCAACACGCCGTCGGCTACTTCACTCGACAGGTTGACGGTTGGCGGATGCACCACGACAGCCTGTCGATCATGCCGCAGCATCAGGGTAAGGGCATCGGCTCGGCCTTCATCGCTGAGTCCATGCGCCGGGCAGCCGACGAGGGCGTGACGCAGGTCAGCGTCTCGGCACTGTCGACCAAGACGAGTAACGGGGTCTACACGTGGCTGCGTGCAGGCTTCGATACACCCTCCGGCAACCTCACTGCAGTGACGACCCGCAAGCGGATTGCCAACCGGATCGAGGCATTGGGCGGCAGTGCGTTCGACACCCCCAGCGTCAAGCTGGCCAGCAAGCTCCGGGGCCGTGAGACGGTCACTACTGCCGAACTCCTGTCGAACCCACGCTCCCGAGAGTTCCTGGGGCAGAGTGGCGGTGGCGCCCTGCAGATGGAGCTGCAGATGGACATCTCGGACCTGCGCACGGAAGCCGCCCTAGCGGCTTCCGTGTTCACGGACTGGGTCGAGCGGGCGATCACCTTCACCCTGGCCGAGGACGAGACCTGGTACGAGCCGCTGGCCGACGCCGAGCTGACTGCCGCAGGCTGTCAGTCCGCCGACTGCGCACCACCTCCAGTCGGCACCGGAGGATCCAAGTCGGTCTCGGTGTACCACCTGACCGACGACCCGAAGTTCGCTCCCCGAGCCGACTTCGTGCCCGAGGACAACACCGTATCGATCCGGGAGCGCACGAACCCTGGACTTTACGTGGCCAAGGGCACGTGGGACGTCGAGCGCTGGGTCAACGGGTCCGGCTACCTCCGCCCGTACGTGGCCGAGATCACGGTCCCCGAGGACGCCATGGTCGATGAGCGGTGGGGCGGTGAGGGCTTCATCCCCGGCGACAAGCTCGACCAGGTCACGGTCAAGCGGCTCATCCCGGTCGACGCCTTCGCTCGCGAGGTCTACGGGGACTACGGCTGGGTCGAGGACACGCTCGGCACCAAGTTCGACACCGGGGAGCCGGTCCCCACCGACAACAGCGTGCGCTACGCCGAAGGCGGGCGCCCGACCAACTACGTCTACGACGGACCGGACGTCCGGGACATGCCAGAGACCGAGACCAAGCGCCTGGCCAGGGACGCCGAGAAGGCGCTCGGCATCAGGACCGGCACCACCGCATCCGCCGACCCGTTCGCCGGGCTGGAGGTCTACGGATTCGCCTGCCACGACGCCTCCTGCGCTCCCCCGCCCATCGGGACCGGGGGTTCGGCCCCTGGCGTCGACATCCCGGGCATCGCTGACCAGGAGGCCTACGACCGGTACCGGGAGACGACGAACAACGTCCAGCTCCTGGACATCGAGACGGCGGCGTACGCCCAGCAGCAGATCCAGGACGCCGAGGTCATCGTGCGGGTCTCGGCCGACCGGCTCTCGGACATCCTCAACTACAGCGAGCCGGAGGACTGGGAGCTGCGCTCCATGCACGACCCCCAGAACGAGGTGGGCCGCTCGCTGCGGGACGAGGAGTACCTGCAGCACCGTGACCTCTACGACGCTGCCGTGGGTCTCGACATGGGCTACGTGGTGCACGGGTACTCCGAGGCCGAGTTCTCCCTTGAGCCGATCCAGGGAGAGTCCGACATCAGTCACCGGGTCTCCCCCCAAGCCGCCACCTGGTACGGCGAGATCCAGTTGGTCATGACCGACGAGGCCCGAGAGGACGCCACCTTCACGATCACCGACTCACTCAACTCCGGCTCGGTGCCGCTGCCGATCGTCGGTCCGATCGATCCCCGGGCCGCTGCGCTCAACGGGGTGCATCCGTTCAACCTGGGCCGGGACTATGCCGAGGTGCAGCTCCGGGCGCCGATCGAGATCTCCTCGAAGCACGTCAAGGAGATCCGGGTCCCCGACGTCCACTACCTCCAGGACGTGGTCCACGTGCTTGCCGAGCGGATGCCCGATACACTCGTGACCATCGAGGACGACGGGATCATGATGACCATGGAGAACGCAGTGACGGCCCTAGAGGAGCTGCAGTCGTGAGCACCGTCGTGGGGCGGACCGGCCGCACCGTCTGGGTCACCGACGACCCGACACACGAACCGTTATTCGTGCATCCGGAGTCGCAACCTGAGGATCGCCGACCGCTCGGATCGGTACTGGCGATGAGCCAGGGGGGCTTCACCTTCGACCCGGACTGGGTGCGACACTAGGTAGATGTCGCTCCGCATCTGGCCAGATTCCGACTCCGGCGCCCTGAGCCTGCCCATCAGCGGTGCCGCCACCATCCCCCTGACGCTCCAGGGGGCCTCAGGAGCGTCGCTCCTGACGTCGGGGGGAACGTACACGGCGATCGTCTACGAGCGCCTGGCACGCACACAGGCGGCCTCTGGGGCCGTCCAGGTCACCTCCTACAGCACCGGTGGGCTGTCGATCGTCTTCACGGCCACCGGCACCGCTGGCCTGGCCGAGCGGAAGCACTACTTCTGGGTCGTGACCGAGACCAGCTCGGATCGGCTCCTGATGGACGGGCCGGTGCACGCCTACCTGCCGGGCAACTGGCCGCCCAGCCCGTACCGGGGGCACCACGTGCGCTCGGTGCTGTCGGCGTTGACCTGACGCAAGCCGACCACTAGCTTCGGTCGGCATGACCGACATCAAGCTGGAACCCCCCGGAGCGAGCCGCACCTTCAGGGCCGTCGTGCCTGTGCCGAGCGGACTCCAGTCCTCCACCGAGAGCACCCAGACGACACGCCACGAGACGCGGGCCTTCGGCCACATCCTGGCGGCTCAGGTGTGTGACTCGATCGGGACCGACTACGATCGCCGGGTCAAGGTCGGCGTGGAGACCCAGGACCTGGGCCTGACGGTCGTCCTGACCTTCCTGCTGCAGGGTCGTCACGCACCCATGTACACCGAACTGGAGGCCACTGTGAACGCCGCCTACGCCCTTCACCTGGAGCTGCTGAATGTCTGACACGACCGATCTGCTGGAGATCGCCCGCACGCTGTCGCGACGGGCCGAGGCTGACGAGGTCCTGGGTGACCCGGTGCCGGTCACCCGCAAGATCCTCAACCAGGCCGCCACGGCCCTCCAGAACGCCTACACGGCCCTCCAGGCGGCCCCCACGCCCGAGGAGTCCGCTGCCACAGAGATCGCCGAGCTGCGCCGTGTGTGCCGCTGGTTCGCCGCTGCGATGGACCTGGACGACGAGGCCCTGTCCCGCACCATGCCCCCCGAACTGCTGCCCGCCGCCGCATGGCTCTGGCGCCCGACCGAGGTGGCGCTGCCCGAGCTGCCCCCGACGCCGGAGCTGAGCCTGGAGGGCGGTGCGTGAGCCACGTAGCGATCGGCATCACGAGCTACAACCGTCCCAACGCACTAGGCGACTGCCTGTCGTCAGTTCTGCAGTGCGCCCCGTCCGGCGCCCGGCTCATGGTCAGCGATGACGGCTCGACCGATCCCGAGGTGCACGAGATCCTGGACCACGCCGAGCGGGGGATGAGTGTCACCGTGTTCCGGGGCGAGCACGCCAACGTGGCTACCTCGAAGAACCGCCTACTCGACGCAGCGATGAACGACGGGGCCGAGCACATCTTCCTGGTCGAGGACGACATGGCGCCCCGGGACCCGAAGGCCTTCCGGAGCTACATCAAGGCGTCGGAGCGCTGGGGCATGCAGCACTCGATGTACGCCCACGCCGGGGACCGGAACTTCCAGGTCGGGGCCGACCACGCCTTCACGTACCACTACGAGTGCGTCGGCTCCTGGGTCTACTACTCCCGGGCCGTCATCGAGTACGCCGGGGGCTTCGACACCGAGTTCCAGAACTGCTGGGAGCACGTGGTCCACTCGATGATCATCGCCGACAGCGGGCTGTTCATGCCGGACGCCGGATGGCGCCGCTGGCCCGACGTGCGCTTCAGCGCCGACCACCTGGAGGAGCTGCCTGCAGCGTCCACCCACGTGACCGGCACCGAGGACGACCTGATGCGCTCCGAGCGGATCCAGGCGGGCCTCCGGCACTGGGAGGCCACGTACCGGTTCCCGGACGACATCCGGCCGCTGCTGCGCTAGAGATCCAGTGGGAGGTCTCGAACCCCCGATTCCTGGTCCAGGGCCAGGCGTGTTGCCTCTACACCACACTGGAATGGCTCCCCAGGGAGGGATCGAACCTCCAACATTCGTCTTAACAGGACGACGTTCTGCCGATTGAACTACCGGGGAATGGTGGACCTGGGGAGAGTCGAACTCCCGACCATCGAATTAAGAGTTCGCCGCTCTGACCACTGGAGCTACAGGTCCCAGGAGGGCTGAGCTGATCGTTGAGCACAGGCCGGAGGACTCGAACCCCCACCGACAGGGTTGGAAGCTGTCGTGCTACCGGTTACACCAGGCCCGCAAGTGGGGGTGTGGTCGGCTAGTGCGAGCGGAGGGGATCGAACCCTCGATACCGGATTGAGAGTCCAGCGTGTTACCGCTACACCACGCCCGCTTGGTCGGGGTGGGACGACTCGAACGTCCGATCTCCTGCTCCCAAAGCAGGCGCCTTACCAACTAGGCCACACCCCGAAGTGATGCAGGCCCCGCTCAACGATCAGCTCAGCCTTGATGCTTTCGCTGTCGGAACGGAGCCTGATTCGGCTCGGGCGGTTCGGGCCATCGGAACATGTTGACGACTGTAGTACAGCAGGACCGAGAGTTCCAACAGGTCATACGCCAACAGCTCGACCACGAGCCTCATGAGCGCTTCGCTGCTCTCTTCTCGGCGGCGGCCAGGACGGCCTCCGGGGTCTCTTCCTTCACGCCGGGCCGACCGACCAGCAGTGCGGCGATGGCCTCGGCATCGACGGTCTGGTAGCTGACGTGGTCCTCGCCACCCCGGTAGCGCTTCCACTCGAAGTAGCTCGTGAGCCACTGCTTGGCGGCGTGCGTCGTGGTGATGGTGTCCTGCCATCCGCCGTTGGCCTTGCCGACCGTGGTGTAGCCACCGGTCGGGTCCTCGGGGATGAGGGCCTTCCCGATCTTCTTCGCTGCGGCGGCGGCCTTCTTGGCCTCACGCTCGGCCCGAGCGACCTTGATGGCCTTCGACTCGCCATCCCGCCAGGCGACCGGCGCCGAGGGGTAGCAGACCGAGCACAGGATCTCGCCCAGCTCCTCGACCGCCTCGGCCTCGGTCTGGCCCGAGAGGCCGGTCATCCAGCGGAACTGGGTGGTGGGGAAGCAGGTCCCGCAGGCCGTGGTCGAGTGGATGTGCCCGTTCGAGTTGTCGACCAGGTAGAAGCGGCTCCAGCGGTGCTGCAGGTAGATCTCCCGCAGCTCGACCAGGCCGTCGGCCTGGTTCTCGAAGGTCTCGCACAGGGCCTCGTACTTGTCGAGGAGGTTGAACTTGCCCGCCGTCATCAGGGCGTCGCTCGCCTGGGTGAAGGTCATCGACCAGCTCTCGATCCCGCCCCGACGGTTCCGGGTGGGGGTGGCGCCTGCGTTCCACATGATGGCTTCAGCCAGGCTGTCCAGCTCGTTGCGGGTCCGGTCCTTGGCGACCTGCAGCTCGGCGATCTGTGTGTCGATCGCTGCGGCGTACTCGGCGGCTGGGCTGGTCACGGTGTCTCCTCTGTCGTCCTTCACTGATGATTCTAGTCGGTGGCTAGCGCTGACGCAAGTCAGACGCTACCCACGACCTTGAACCGGTACGTGTCGGGGACGTTCCCGTAGGCGATCCCGGACTCGGTCCGGACGTCGAACCCGATCAGGAAGGTCGGGGACGACTTGCTCTCCTTGTGGGGGCGGTAGCGTCGCACCACCTCCAGGCGGCGGCCCTCCACCTCGATGATCATGCCGGGTTCGATCTTGCCTGCCAGTAGCTCTGCCATGCGAAGAACCCTACACGACGACTTGCGTCGCCGCAAGCCATCGACTACAGTGGTGTCTGCCAGGGGAGGGACCCCGGCGGAGGAGACAGCGTGACCGAACAGAAGATCATCGACAAGATCCGAGGACTGTTGGCCAAGGCCGAGTCCACCGAGTTCGAGGCTGAGGCGGCAGCCTTCCTCGACAAGGCCACTGAGTTGATGGCCGAGTACCGCGTCAGCGAGGCGGTGCTGGCCGCAGCGGGTCGTGCGGCCGATGACCCGGTCGACCGCACCTTCATCGACCTGTCGGGCTACCACAGCCCGAAGGGCAGCCTGGCGGTCCACTTGGCCGAGGCCCTCGACTGCCACGTCCTCTGGGCGCACGGCGGACCCCGAGGCACCAGGCGCCTCGCCGTCGTCGGCCACGTCTCGGACCTGGAGACCTTCCAGGCCCTGATGGTCAGCCTGGAGCTGCAGCTCGACCGTGAGCTGCACCAGATCTCGGGCTACAACTCGGGCGACACCCGGGCACGGCGGACCAGCTTCGCCAACGGCTGGGTCTCCAGGGTCGGTCGTCGAATCAAGGCCCACCTGGCCGAGGCCGTCGACACCGCTGTCGCCGAGGCGGAGGCCCAGGACGCCACGTCCTCGGTCGCCCTGGTCCTGGCCGAGCGTCGTGACGTCGTCGCCGACAAGTACCAGGAGTTCTACAAGACCAAGCCCCGGTACCGCACCAGCAGCCGAGGTAGCTCCCGGTACGGCGCCTACGCCGCAGGTCAGGCTGCGGGCAACCGTGCCGACATCGGGACGAAGGGGGTGTCCGGTGCCCGAGGTGCAATCGCTTCCTGAGGCGGTGTATGGGGCTGAGCATGCCGTGCTCAGCCCCATCTCCCGCCAGTTCGCCACGATGGCTGAGGTGCGTAACTACGTCTCTCACCTCACCACCACCGACTGGTGGCAGGACCAGTTCCCTGCCGCCCATACCGGGATCGATGTCGAGACTCGCTCCAGCTCCGCCAGGTTCGCCCTGGGTCACGGGGAGCGGGGCCTGGTCTCGCTGCCGAACAATCCCTGGGGCCGGAGCCTGGCGACAGTCCTGCACGAGCTGGCGCACGTCGCCACGGTCCAGGCTGACGGGCACGGGCCGATCTTCCGCAGCGCACTGATCAAGTTGGTCCGCCGGGAGATGGGCTTCTACGCCGCAGTCGACCTGGAGACCGAGTACCGGCGCCGCATGAGCCAATGACTTGCGCCGCTGCAAGCCCTCGACTAGACTCATGGTCGAGGGGGAGAGACCCCCGAGGAGGAGACCAGATGCAGCACCCCCACCTGATCGAAGAACTGGAGATGCGGGACACCCCCCGACTCTGGGACGCAGACCCAGACGTCTGTTGCGCAGCCTTCCAGCTCGGCGCCTGCGAACACACCGAGGCGCTCAACGAGGACGACATCGCCGAGCTGCTGGCCATGTCCACCGAGGAGATCGCTGAGCTGTTCACCCCCACACCCACCGACCCCACCGCCGAGGAGCCGTTCTGATGAGTACCACACCCACTCCCACAGTCGGATCTCGCTGGACTGACAAGATCCTCGGCGTGACCTTCGAGGTCGTTGCCGGGCCGATTCCGAGCACCGATCCCAACTACCCGGACGAGGTGTTCTGGGACGTCGACAGTAGCGATGGCTTCGGGACTGTGACCATGTCCGGTACCGTCGTCGCTGCCGGTCTGGCAGGTGCGGCATGAGGCCCACCATGGCCGCAGTAGACACGTGGCACGAGCGCCACGACGACGAGCGAGACGTCCCTACGATCTCCGGCGAGGCCCCGAGCTTCGACCCGGTCTTCGAGGGTGAGCTGGAGTCCGCCCGCATGAACCCCGTCATGCGCCGAGCAGCGAGAGGTACACGATGAGCCTGCCGAAGAACTGCCCGTCCTGCGGATCCGATGACCCGAAGCGGTGGGACCACCAGAACGTCCCTCACCTGTGCGGGTGTAACCACGAGTGGCACGAGTTGTGGCATGAGATCACCGAGCGTTCCAGCGGCCCCGATCTCCACGATCTCGTCCGCCTGATCGAGTACCTGCGCGAGCACGACATCGGTGGCGTGTGGGGCACCAGCATCAGCGGGAACCGGGACTGGATGTCCGTGCGGTTCCGTGTCCCCAACTCCGGGCGCCCCCGTGGTCAGATCGCCGTCGAGGAAGGCAAACCGACCGAGGCGCACTTCGTCGGCCCGGACGGCACCGTCTACGACGCCAACCGGGAGGCGCTGTGAGCTATCGATCGAAGGACTACGGGGAGTGGGCGGTCGTGAGGTCGCATCGCTTCGCCTGCATGTGGCTGGTGGTCCACCGGCACGACCGGTACAAGCCGGTCATCCGCTTCCGGACCCGTCTCGGTGCCGTGCTCTGCGCTCGCAGACTCGGGCGGTGGGGGAGTGAGGCGCTGTGAGTACGATCCTGGACGAGACCTTCTGCCTGTACTGCCAGAGGGAGTTCGAGACACCGAGACGTCTGTGTGACCACGTGCTGACGAAGCACCCGGGCACGTACGCCGAGCACGCCGTCAAGGAGGCCGAGACTCGGGAGGGGGTCCAGCAATGACCACACCGAACTTCACACACCACGCACGCCTGCGCATGGAGCAGATGGGACTCTGCGACGAGGACATCGCCGAGACCCTGGAGTGGCCCGAGGTGCGCACCCTGGCGGTCCGTACCCGTGTGACCGCTACGGGAACCGGGTCCAGGCCAGCAGTGTCGAGGACGTCTTCCAGTTCCGTCGGGACGGGCACGCCGTCATCGCCGATTGCACCGACCCCGAGTGCCCCAAGGTCATCACGATCCTCGTGCGGACCAGCGAGCAGTACGGGCGCCCGGACAAGCACTGAACCCACAGGGTCGAGCAGTACGCTCGGCCCTGTGATCGTTCTCGCTGTCGACCCGGGCACCATGACCGGCTACGCCACCCTCGACACGACCGAGGAGGTGCCGACCTCGAACCAGCTCCCGTACGACCTCTTCCAGGAGCGGATCTTCGAGGCCTACAACGGGCGGATCGACGTGCAGCTCGTCATCGAGCGGTTCGTCATCAACGCCGGGTCGATGAAGAAGTCCCGTGAGGGGATGCACCACGCCATACAGACGATCGGTCTCCTGGAGTTTCTGGCGAGACACAACGGCTGGCCCACTCCCCTGTACCAGCTCCCTGCCGACGTGATGCGGCTCGTTGACAACAAGTCCCTCCGGCATCTAGGGTGGTACGCCCGAGGAATGGAGCATGCGAACGATGCGCTGCGCCACCTCGCTGTCTGGTCCCTGAAGCAGGGCCGCATCAGCCGGAAGGACATTCACCCGAGTGGATAGCGTCGAACTCCAACTGAACGACGCAAGCGACCGGATCGTGATCCGCTCCGGCTACGTGGACAAGGAACGGATCAAGGGCATCCCCGGCGCCCGCTGGAACGCACGGGACTCCGTCTGGCAGGTCCCGCTGAGCGTGCCGTCCGCCACGATCCTCCAGGCCGAGTTCGGCCCCAGGATCGTCGCCGATGCGCAGCTCGTCACCGCACTCGGGGTACTGACCTCGAAGCGGTCCGAAGCACTGTCCCTGGCCCGCAACCCGATGGCACTGGACTACGTGCCGACCGCACCCGCCGATGAGCGCCTGCGGCCGTACCAGCGTCTGGGTGTCGACTGGCTCCTGACCGCCGAGACCGGTCTGCTCGGAGACGAGATGGGCGCAGGCAAGACCGCTCAGGTCGTGTCGGCCCTGGAGGCGGCGCCCGAGAAGGGACCCTTCCTGATCGTCTGCCCGAAGTCCGTGCTCTGGACCTGGCAGCGTGAGATCGCCACCTGGTCCGAGAGCATCGTGCCGGTCGTGGCGTCGGGCAGCGTGGCCAAGCGCCGCAAGGCGTTCAAGGCGGTCGCCGAGGGTGACGCCAACACGCTCCTGATCGGGTACGAGGCCTTGCGCTCGCACACCCGTGTCGCCCCGTACGGCTCGATCCGCCTGAAGAAGTGCGAGGCCTGCGGTGGCCTGCCGGGCGAGGTGACCGAGACCCGGTGCGAGACGCACCTCAAGGAAGCGAACGAGATCCCCTGGGTCGCTGTCATCCTCGACGAGGCGCACCGGGCCAAGGACGCCCAGGCCCTCCAGACCCGAGCCACCTGGTGGGTCGCCCACCAGCCGAGCGTGCGGTACCGCTGGGCGCTGACCGGTACCCCGGTGGCGAACGAGGTGACCGACCTCTGGTCGATCCTGCACCTGATCGATCCCGTGGCGTGGCCCGCCAAGACGACCTTCCTGGACCGCTGGGTCAACATGGTCCCGGACCCCTGGGGCGGCATGCAGGTGCTCGGCATCAAGCCGGAGCGCTTCGACGAGTTCCACTCCCTGGTCGACCCCTACATCCTGCGCCGCACCAAGGCCATGGTCCTGCCGGACCTGCCGCCGAAGGTCCGGGTCACGCGCACCTGCGAGCTGACGCCGAAGGAGCGCAAGGCGTACGTCGAGATGCGGGACGAGCTGATCACCACCCTGGAGGACGGCACCGACCTCATGGCGCTGAACCCGATGGTGCAGGTCGGCCGCCTGCTGCAGCTCGCCAACTCCACGATGATCGCCGACCCCATCAGCGGGGCGGCGACGCCGGTCGACCCCTCCACCAAGCTCAGCCTGCTGGAGGAGACCCTGGACGAGATCCCCGAGACCGAGTCCGTGGTCGTCTGGTTCGCCCACCGCAAGCTGCTGCACCTGGCCGAGGCCCGGCTGGAGAAGGCGGGCAAGCACTTCGTGTCGTTCCACGGCGAGATGGCCGACCACGACCGGGCGCTCGCCGAGCAGTCCTTCCAGGCGGGCAACGTGCGCCTGATGCTACTGACGATCGGTGCAGGCAAGGAAGGCATCACCCTGACCCGGGCCTCGACCCAGGTCTACGTGCAGCGGACCTGGAGCCTCATCGACGACCTGCAGTCCCAGGACCGCTTGCACCGTCCCGGCCAGCTCGCCGACAAGGTCACCATCATCGACCTGATCGCCGAGGACACGGTCGAGGAGCGCCTGCAGGAAGTGCTCGACGGCAAGGCCGAGGGCCTGGAGGCGGTCGTGCAGGACCGTGAGGCCCTGCTCAGGATTCTCCGATGAGCGCCGACACCGAAGGGTCGAAGACGACGTACTACCTGGCCATCTGCCTCGACTGTGAGCCGGTCATCCCGCAGCCGTTCACCAACCCCGAGGACCGCACAGAGTGGGCCGGGCAGCATGCCGCTGGCGGCGGTCACCGTGTGGTCCTGGACAGGGAGACACGGTGACGGAGCGCAAGGTCACGAACTCCGAGCTGCAGACGCTCAAGCAGTGCAGGCGGTCCTGGTACCTCGGCTACTACCGGCGGCTCGGCAAGCGACGCTCCGACGGGTCCGAGCGTGCCGCCACGACCGGCACCCTGGTCCACGATGCCCTGGAGATGTACTACAAGGACCCCCAGAGGGACGCCAGCAAGGTGATCCAGTGGTTCCGGGCACGACGCACCACGGACCCGGAGGCGGGCACGTACGAGAAGGAGTACGCCCTGGCCGACGCCATGATCGAGGGCTACTTCGAGTGGCTCGCCGAGACCGGCGCCGACCAGGACCTGACGATCCACGCCGTGGAGTCGAAGATCACGTGCCCCGCACCGTCACCGTTCGATGAGCAGGACGTGGTACTGCTCGGCAAGCTCGACCTGATCGCCGAGCGCAACGACGTGCTCTACACCCTCGACCACAAGGACCAGCCGCTCGACTCTGGGGTGCTGACGCCCTTCGGGTGGGTGCGCAACGGCGACCTGGACGTCGGTGACATCGTGACCACTCCTGATGGCAGCAACGGTCTCGTCACGGGCATCTTCCCGAAGGGCAATCAACCGGTCTACGTCGTCCGATTCAAGGACGGGTCTACCGCACGAGCTGGGGCCGGTCACCTGTGGACAGTGACCGACCTGCGTACTGGTGTGGAATCGGTACGCACTACCGAAGAGATGCGCCGAAACGTGCGGACGGGTGACCGCTACGTGTATGCCACCCCCGTGCCGATCATCGAGTTCCCCCAGCGCACTGACCTACTGCTGCCTCCGTACACGCTGGGCGTCTGGTTGGGTGATGGATCCAGCCACGGCACCGTCGTCACGTGTGGTGAGAGTGACCAGCCGGAGATGGTGCAGCACCTGGTTAGTGCCGGGACCCCCGTCTCGACCGGTTACAAGGACCCGCAGAAGCTGCATCTCCGCAAGACCAACTGGCTCCTATCTGCACTCGATCTGATCGGCAGCAAGTGCAAGCACATCCCGCAGCAGTACCTGCAGGCGTCGATAGCGCAGCGGCTGGAACTGCTCCGTGGCCTCCTCGATTCGGATGGTCACTGCGACACGCACGGCAGGGTCCGGTTCATCACGACTACTCCCGACCTGCGGTACGGCATCGAGGACCTGGTCCGCTCGCTCGGCGGTACCGCTACGACGTCGGAGTTCACCAACGAGGCCGGTAACCGGACCTGGCACGTCTCGATCCGAATCCCTGACTGGCTGGGGCCGCCGTTCCGGATGAGCCGTAAGGTCGAGCGATACCAGGCGTTCGATCGACGAGAGTTGCGGCACATCATTGTCGCCATCGAACCCGACGGTGAGACCGAGACCCAGTGCATCGAGGTATCACCCGGGCACCACTACATCACGGACGACTACAAGGTCACGCACAACACGGTGCAGGGGTTCTCCGAGACGATCTCGATGCTGCCGATGAACGAGCAGTCGCGCCACTACGGCGTGATCCAGCGACGCAACAACCCGGAGCGCCCGATCCAGGGATCGATCTGGAACATGCTGCGCAAGGTGAAGCGCTCGAACCGGTCGAAGCCGCCGTACTTCATGCGGAGCGAGATCGTCTGGAGCGACGCTCAGCTCGCCGTATTCTGGCGACGCCTGCATGGTGAGATCACCGAGCTGCTGCGTCTGGAAGCGATGCTCAACGACGGCGCTGACCACCACGTGGTGGCGTACCCGACCCCGAGCACCGACTGCCACTGGAAGTGCCCCTTCTACGCCGTGTGCCCGCACATGGACGATCCCCGCACCGACAGTGAGATGCTGATCGATGTGATGTATGTCGAGTGGAATCCGCTCGAACGCTACGAGTCTCTGGAGGAGACCAGATGAGTGAAGCTGTCCAGACCGACGAGGCCAACCTGTGCGCCGTGATCCACGGGGAGCCGGGTGTCGGCAAGTCGACGCTCGCCGCCACCGCACCAGGCCCGGTGCTCGTGCTCGATGCCGAGGGCGGGTTCCGGTTCATCCCGGGCCGCAAGATCCGCTGGGACCCGACCACGCAGCCGGTGCCCGAGGCCGGGGAGTGGGACTACTGCATCGTCTCCACGACGAAGTGGGAGACCGTGGCCGCCGCCTACGCCGTGCTGCAGTCCGGGCTGCACCCGTTCAACTCGGTGGTGCTCGACTCGCTCACCGAGATCCAGAAGCGTCTCGTGGACAACGTCTCGGGCGTCGAGCAGCCGACCCAGCAGCAGTGGGGGCAGATCCTGCGTGCCATGGAGGACTTCGTCCGCAAGCTCCGTGACATGACCTTCCACCCGACTCACCCCCTGAAGGCTGTCGTGCTCCTGTGCCTGACGCACCGGAAGGACGACGTCTTCCGTCCCCTCGTGAAGGGATCCCTGGCCATGAGCCTGCCTGCGTTCATGGACGTGGTCGGCTACCTGTACGTCGACAACGGCGCCGACGGTGGTCCCGAGCGCAAGCTCCTGATCCAGCCGACGGTCGAGTACGAGGCGAAGGATCGGACCGGGGTCTTGACGGAGACCTTCGGACCTGTGGTACCGTCCCCCACCCTCCCCATGATTCTGGATACCATCCAGACCCTGTTCAACTGAAGGAGCAATACCAGCCCATGTCATACCAGTTCGATCTGAACGACTTCGCCCCGGACCTCGAAGAGGTCAACAAGCAGTACCCGGACCGGGAGGGTTCGTCGCTGGACAAGTGGCCCCTCTCGACCATGAAGCTGCCCGGTGAGTACACCGTGCGCCTCGGCCGTGGCTCGGTCCGCTTCCAGGACCGGGACGCCAGCAAGCCCGGCACCCGCACGTACGACGCCTCGATCAGCACCCCGGCCATCGTCGAGATCGACGGCGTGAAGTACAGCTCCTTCATCTCCTGGTACACCGGCAGCCCGATCGGCCTGAAGGAGTTCGTGAAGCTCCTCACCGCCTTCGGCACCACCGACCCGGTGGTCGCCGCCATCCGCCTGCGCAACGCCGTGATCAAGGGCTGGTTCAAGAACTACCGCAACAACGGGTTCGACAACCTCAGCGTCTCGAACTTCACCGTCCTGGAGGCCCCGGGCCTGGCGGAGACCAACACCGCCGAGGTGAAGATCACCGACAACCGTGCGGGCGCCAGCTCCAGCAGCGGACCGTCGGCCCCGGCCCCCGGTGTCCCCACGATCGCCCCGGCCCCCGTCGCTGCGGCTCCGGCCCCGAGCGTCCAGGCCCCGGCTCCCGCAGCGGACAAGCCCTTCTGGGAGCAGTGACCGGTGCCCTCGCTCGCTGAGCGGGCGTCAGGGGAGCTACGAGGCATCGCCATCGTGGACGCCTTCGTGGCGAGCAAGCCCCCGCAGTACCGCACGGAGCTGGTGGAGGCCCTACGCCTCCCCCGGCGCCAGTGCACCCTGGTCAGGATCCGCCAGGAGCTGACCATCGACGGTGCCCCCGAGAACCTGACGGAGGACACCCTCCGTCGGTGGTGGAACCGTCAACCCGAGTACCGCCAGGAGAACACGTGAGTCTGTCCGACCGAGCCAGCAGGGACAACGAAGCAGCGCTGAAGGCCCTGCTGGACCGGTCGGGCCTCACGCTCGACGAGATCGGGCAGGTGGAGAAGATCCGCCTCTCGGACTACCAGTCCATGATCAAGAACGAGGACGGCGAGGCCGAGGTCATCGATCTCAAGGCCACGTCACTCCTGCTGTCCCCTCAGTGGACGCAGGGGCCTGCCTGGGAGCCGCCCAGCCCCCGCAGGGTGCGTGTGTCCTTCGGCGGCCAGCGCCTCGCACGCAAGCGTACAGAGCCTCTGGCGAGGCTTCTGGTGGTGCCGGACACCCAGGTCCACTACCGCATGGTGACGACCGGGTCCCGATCCTGGGAGCTGGACCCCTTCCACGACCTCCAGGCGATGGCCAGCACCGTGGCCGTGGCCCGTGGGGAGCGCCCTGACGCCATCTGCATGGTCGGCGACGGCATGGACCTGCCCCAGTTCGGGCGCTTCACCCAGGAGGCTGCCGCCTCCGAGGGGTTCAACGCCGGGCTGGAGGACATGCACGCCTTCCTGGCGGCCCTGGCGGCGGTCGGCCCGACCGACTACCTGGAGGGCAACCACGACCTGCGCATGGTCAGCTGGGCGCTCAACAACGCCCGCCAGTCCTACGGGATCAAGCGGGCGATCGACGCTCACGGCTCCTGGCCGGTCATGAGCGTGCCCTACCTGCTCAGCCTCGACGAGCTGGGCGTCAACTACGTGCCGGGCTACCCGGCCAACTACGTCGACTACGGCCCCCGCCTACGGGCGGTGCATGGCGCCAAGGTCAAGGAGACCGGGATCCACGCCGACGAGGGCAAGGCCCGCTGTGTGGTCCATGGGCACACGCACAGGGTCCACTACCAGCACTTCAGGCACCAGGGGTACGACGGCCCCATCGAGTCCTGGGTGGCCTCTCCGGGCGCCCTGTGCCGCATAGACGGCGAAGTCCCCGGGGTTGCCAGCGGCAACGACCCGAGGACTCGACGTTCAGTGGACAAGGCCCAGAACTGGCACCAGGGACTCGCCATGGTGACGTTTGATCCGGAGGACCCCTCGGTCATGCCGAGGTGGGAGCACATCCCGATCACTGACGGGGTGGCCTACTACCGGGACAGCGCCTACTCCGGAGAGTGGACGACGGACCGGGACGACCGACCGGTCTTCTAGGTCAGACGGCCGGACCGATGCCCTTGTCGGGAGCGATGTTGCCGAGACCCAGCGGCTTCCAGATGCCGTAGTAGCTGGCGATGGTGATGATGACGCTCTTGCCCCAGTCCTTGAGCATGTCCCCGTCGAGGAAGCCCCCGGTCTGGGTGTTGGCCACCAGGGTGGCGACGGCCGTGACGACCAGCATGAGCACCGTCTTGGCCTGCGCATTGAGGCTCGCCTTGGCGAGTCCACCGATGAGGAGCGGCAGGTGGAAGGCGATCAGGTCGAGGTTGCTGTTGATCCAGTTGGCTGCGGTATCGAACATGCCATCAAGCCTACGGCCCGGGATCAGGTCGGGATGAACTCGACCTCGAACCCGCCACGGAGCCAGAAGCGCTGGCCGCTGTTCGTGGCGGTGTAGCGGAGCTGGTAGCCGCAGACCGCACCGGCGGCGTAGTCCTTGTAGCCGATCATCGAGTACCCGGCGTACTCGAAGGCGGCGGTGTCGACCCGGGCGCGTGCGCCCCACTCCGGACTGAGGTCGTTGCCGTCACTGTCCGAGAGCTGCAGCAGGGCGCCCTGGGTGGATGCTGCGGGGTAGCCGCCGAACCCCGTCGCCCGCACGACCATGCGCAGTGGGTACGGGGCGGTGAGGATCGAGGTGACGTCGTCGATGACGGTCGCCGAGGTTGCGGCGCCGCTGGGGGACTCGAAGTAGACCCCCCGGTACTGGTTCGGTGGCTGGCTCGTGGCCCGCTCGCCACGCCAGGCGCTGTTGCTGTAGATCAGGGTGCGACGGGTGTCGGTCTCGTAGATCCGTCGACCGGCCACGCCAGCGGGACGAGTGCTCGACGTGCACGTGATCGTGCCGCCCGAGGCCATGGCCGTGGAGCTGGCGATGTACAGGCCGTCACCCCGGAGCGACAGGGCGTTGTCGGACTGGGTCGAGACCTTGGCCCGGACAGCGTAGGGGGATGCCGCCGAACCGTTGCCGGTGACAGCGATCGAGCCGTCCCCAGCACCGATGGCGCAGCCGCAGGTGTCGGAGCAATCGGAGCAACTCATGCGGCGTCCAGTGCATCGGAGTGGCGGAAGGCGGAGGTCGCCCGGATGATGGTGCGGGGCGTGTAGTCCCAGACGAAGAGCATGTGCCCCTCGTTGCCGAAGTCGGACCGGAAGTACGGCCGCTGCTGCACGGTGATGTTCTCGCCCGGCTCGACCGTGAAGACGTCGGTGCGGCTGCAGTCCGAGGACGTGACCGAGAAGGGCATGACGGACGTGAGTCCGGGCGTCAGCCCGTTCCCGTGGTACAGGCCGTGCTCGATCGTCTGGTTCGTGATGTTGCCCGCCACGTTGACCGAGAGCGCTACACCGGCCAGGCCCTTGGCGGTCGTCACGACGCCACCGGCGTACAGCGAGCCTGCGCCGAGGCGTGAACGGGTCGTGATCTCGAAGGTCTGCTCCTCGACCGTGCTGTTGGTCCAGGTGAAGGTCTGGCCACCGGCCACGTAGACCTTCGTGGTGTAGTCCTGGGGGTCCGTGCGCCTACCGACGACGGTGCCGGTGTCCGGGACCTGCGTCACTGCCGGGGACGGCGGTCCGACCCAGAGCACGTACGCATCGAAGGTGCCCGAGGGCACGACCAGGCTCGTGTTCCAGGCACCAACACCCATGACCCAGGTGCTGGACTTCATCGGCGGGGCCACCCAGAGCTTGCCGGTCTCTGGGTCGCAGCGAAGGCCGTTGACGTCGTCGATGCTCGGGCCGTAGCGGGTCTTCCACGCCGAGGAGCGGGCACCGTTGATCGTCAGGTCACCGTTGGCGTCGGTGGTGGTGCCGCAGCCGAGACAGGGAGATGCCATGTGACGAGTCTAGGAGAGGGGGTCAGGAGGCTAGGACGGTCGTCTGGTTCGTGAGCAGGTTGGTTCCGACCAGCTCACCACCGGCCCCGACCGAGATCCGCCAGTTCCCGATGACGATCCCCTCACCGACCACAACACCGAGGTGCGAGGCCGTGATCGAGAGCTGTGCCGGAGACGCATCGAGGGTCGGGAGTACGTCCAGCACGGCCGTGGCGATGCTGTCGTGCCCGGCCTGGGTGGGGTGGAGGCCGTCAGCCGCCAGGTCCCGGGTCGGCTGCCCCACCAGGGGCTGGACGACGACCGTCGTGTCGTTGGCCATGGCCCAGATCGTGTCGGTGTACTCGACCCACGGGTGCATCGGGGAGGTGACGATCGACGACTCCCAGGGGATCACCAGGCAGGCGTACCGATGCGGGTACGAGTTGAGGATCGTGCTGTAGGCGTAGGCGTAGTCGCTCGGCTCGACACCTAGCCAGTAGTCGTTGGCCCCGAGCATGATGCAGAGCAGGTCGACCGGCTCGGGCGGCGGGGCGTACTTGCTGATGATCTCGTCGAGCCACCACTGCGCCGACGCTCCGGGGATGGAGTAGTCCCACTGTAGGAAGGGGCCGGTGCCCTCGCGCACCAGCACCGGGGTGCCGACCAGGGAGATGTCGCTGAAGGGACCGATCTTGTCGGGTACGATGCGGGTCACGCCGGTCGTGCCGCCAAGCGTGTCGGCGACCCGGTCCTGCCACCGGTACTGCATCGGGGCGACCTTGGTCCAGTAGCCGTCGATGAACTCGTTGCACCGGTCGAACTGGCTGATGCTGTCGCCGATGACCATCATCGAGCTGATCCGCTTCGCCGATTGGAGACGGATCTCCTTGGTCGCCTGCCGGGACTGGGTAACCGTCCTGGACTCCACCGCACGGAGCCGATCCTGGATGTTGCGGAAGAAGGCGACGTCGGTATCGGGGTTGCCTGACCTCACAGCGGGGTGTCCTTGTCGTAGTCGCCCAACGAGGTTACCTCCAGGGCCACGGTCTCGGACGTGGCATCGACCGTGACCTTGAGGCTCTGCAGCCGGTACGTCGTGATCAGAGGGACCGAGCCGACGGTCATGCGCACGTCCATGCGACGGCCGGGGATCAGATCCTCCATCTCGACCGGGGCCGACTTGTCGAGCTGCATGTCGTTCAGGAAGAGGCGTGGCTCCTTCATCAGCTCGTACCTGGACTTGCCTGCACGCTCGATCGCAGAGACGTCGTCCGAGTCGAAGAACTTCTCGGCGTCGTAGATCTGCTCCAGCAGCCCGTACGGGTGCAGCGCCCACTGGTCGGCCGAGAGCGGCTTGTCCGGGTGGGCGTGCACCTCACCGCCGGAGCCGGTCAGGTAGAGCTGGGTCGCCATCTCGCCGGACTCCTTGACGATCGGCACCTTGGCGAGGTGCGAGCGCAGCAGCGTGGCGATGGGCGCCTTGTCGAGGTACTCGCCCCGGATGTAGAGCTTGCGGTTCACGACCGTGAAGTCCACGCCGCCCTCGGCGAGTGAGCGGAGATCGACCGCCACGATCTTGGGGGTCTCGGGGTCGTAGTAGAAGTCGATCGTGCTCCCGGCCGTCTGCTTGTCCACGGTGATGTTCGGGGACGGGTCGGGCTTCAGTGCCCCGGCCACGAGCGCAGCGAAGACGTCGGCGACGTCGGTCTCGGTCAGGTCGATCTCCTCATGCACCGAGCGGAAGTCCATCCAGGCGAAGAGGTCCCGACCCTCGATCTTGATCTCGCCGGTCTCGGGGTCGTAGTCCTTGTCCCGCACCGGGCCGGACCAGGCCAGCTTGCGGTTGCGGAAGATGTGCACCTCGTGCTGCCACGGGTGGATCAGGTCGGCCCACTCCTCCGAGATGCACGAGACCGTGGACGACGACGTGTCGTCCAACACCCGCCCGTACTCGATGCCGGTCACTCGGGGGAGCATGGTCATCAGGTGCTCGCCACCGCGACTGAAGATGCCGACCTGGTAGTAGCCGATGCCGAGGCGTGGCTGCGCAGGTACCGTGCTGTCGGCGATGTCGGGCGGCGACGGGTACGCCACCACCGGTGTGATCTCGGCCACGTCCTGGCACGTGGACCACTCGGCCTCGGAGAACTCCCAGACCGCCTCGTTCGTGACGCACGCTGTCCAGTCGGCCTCAGCGAACTCCCACACCGCTTCGGTGCTGCCGGTCAGCTTCAGGGCCGTTGCGGGACCGTCGTCATCGGTCCCCAGGAACACGTAGACGTCGCTGCCGACGACGGCGCTGGCCCTCCCCCAGGGCCGGGTAGGAACCTCGTACGAGTGAAGCGTCACCCCTAGGCCAGCGCCCTCGGACCCCTGAATGACGCGGTAGGCCGTCCCGTCGTAGGGAGCGAGCTGACCCCACGCATAGAAGCGGTCGGACCACGCCATACCGACGTTGAAATAGTCCGTGGTGGCATCGTTAGTGATCCGCTGGAGATCGTAGGACGTGCCGTTCCACTCCAGATAGCCCGACTCGTTGCCTCCCAGGGCGAAGTCGATCTCTGTCCCATCCGACTGAGCCGCCGACCCGCCGTTGGCAGCGAACGGCAGGACTATCGTCAGGTCCTCGGTGTTGAGCACAGCCCCATCTGCAGGGTCGACCGTCTCGTGGTAGTAGTTACCACCCGCACCGTCGCTCGGGTCCCACCGGATCAGGTGGATGAACCCGTCGAGGCCGACGTGAGCGGCGTGGACGTAGTTGTCAGAGGTGCCGATCTGCGCCACGTCGGTGTAGGACCAGTCGGTGACGTCGAAGATGCGGAGGTTGGCGCCGGTCGGCCAGAAGAACAGCTTGCCGTCGTGGTACAGCAGGGCGTTGGTGAGCTCGTTGGAGTTGGTCGGGATGATCCCGGTCTGGCGGCTCCACGCCCCGCTCGCCATGTTGAAGATGAGCAGATCGTCAGCGCCCGCCGCTCCGTAGGCGGTGGTCAGGTAGACGAGGTCGTCGGGACCCCGGGTTGTCCGATCGGGGTTCCATGTGCCCCCGTAGTTCACCGGCACGTAGCCGGGGGGCAGCGGGGTGGTAGTGGAGTTGTCCGACGGGTCGAGACGCAGGACTCCGGCACCTCCGGTGGACATGTCACCGAAGGCGTAGACGATCCCCGTGGTGGATACGTGGGCGCCGACGAACCGCCGGGCGCCAGCGGTCTCAGAGGTGAGTGCGATCTCAGACTGGTACAGCATCAGGCACACTCCGTCGGTGCCGTCGTGATGACGTACACGTCGGTCCAGGTGGCTGTCATGACGTACGACAGTGACAGGTGCCAGACACCGCCACCGACGTCCGTGGCAGTGCCGTTGGCGATGACGACGCCCTCACCGTCGACCACACCGATGAGCTGCACGATGGGATCACTGACCGGAGTGCATCCCGAGGACACGAGTGACGCCGTGACGCTGTAGTTGACCGGGGTGCCCGACACCAGGGTGCCATAGCCCGCAGCGAGGTAGATCGCAGGGTCTGGGTAGTCCGCACCGTCAGCAGTCAGGCCCGACCCGACGGCGCCGTAGATGGTGCCACCGGTGCCGGTGAGGCTGACGATCGTGATCGTGTCGCCGTCGAGGGTGAAGGTGGTCGGGCCTGCGGGTCCGACGCTGATCCGATCGAGTCCGGTACAGGGGTCAGCAGTCACTGGCGGGGATCCGGTTCCCGGAGGGGAGCCGGTGCCCGGCGGGGAGCCGGTAGCCGGTGGAGTGAGCGACGGCGGGCCAGGTGTGCCGCCACTGGCAGAGACACGTGCGTTCATCCAGTCAACGACGACGTCCGGATCGAACTCGTTGTCGATCCAGTCGTGGATCGTCTCTGCGTCGATGGACGTGTAGTCAGCACCGGCAGCATCCATCGCCGCCTGCATCAGGGGGTCGTGGCCCCACTTGTGGATCAGGAAGTCGCCACTACCCCAGACGCACGCCACCGGCGGCACGTCGCCGATGAGTGCCCGTCGTCCGATCAGGCTGGGGATGCTGGTACCGGACAGGTCGGGGTCAGCGCTCGTACCCACGGTCTGACCCATGAAGGCCCGAGCGGCGACGTTGACGGCCCCACGATCCGTCAGCCCGGCCAGGGCGTACAGGAGCGGGGGGAGTCCGGGATCGTTCGTGTCGTAGTCGCAGGCCACCTGCATGTCGACGGGTGGGGCGTAGCAGAAGGCGCCCAGGAACTCTGGGTCGGAACCGATGTAGCCGTCGGCGTACGTGGGGTTGCCAGCGATCGTCAGGTCACGACCGTGCCCGTCATCAGTGACCCCGGTGCTGACCGCTGCACCCAGTGCGATGTAGCCACCGGCCGAGTAGCCCGAGGCGATGATGCGACTCGTGTCGATGTTCCAGTCGTTGTCGGCAGCGAACTGCGCCAGCTTGGCGGCCATCAGCTTGTAGTCGACGATCCAGGACGGGTACCGACCGAAGCCCGGTAGCCCGTCCTGCACGGCGTGCTGTGTCGCTGGGGTGCCGTAGGCCTCGTAGCTGCCGACCGCTACGGTCGACTTCACGTACTCCAGGCTCACCACGGCGTACCCCGCATTCAGCAGGGTGTTGCGCCAGGACTCGGGCAGCTCAGCGAAGTCGCCACCGACGAAGAACCCGGAGTGTGCCCACATCACGACCGGGAACCCGTCCGTGGTGGGGGCGTACCCGTCAGGGATCCAGATGCCTGCGGTCATGTCGGGGGCGAGTCGCCAGGCGAAGTACTGCGGCGTGCTCGGGAAGTCCTCGACCACCACGGCATCCCGGTCGAGCTGGTTCGTCGGGTAGACGTAGTTCGTCTGCTCGGTCTCTGGGGTGCCGGTGCCCGAGGGGTTGGTCGTGGTCGCCACTGCCGAGGTGCCGCCCGGGAACTCCCCGTCGAGGTCGTAGGTGTCGCAGACCTCCAGGAGGGCGACTCGGATCTGCGGAGCGAACGTCACGCTGGCGGCGCCGTTGTCGGCAGAGGTGAGACCGACGCTGTCGATGGACGTGAACGAGGGGCTGTAGCTCCAGGTCTGGAACGGGGTGGTGCTGTCAGCGTCGTAGAGGCGCACGACCATCTTCGGCGTGAAGGCGTTGTTGAACTGGGCCTCGACCCGGACCCACTTGGCGATCCACTTCGCAGTGGTCAGCGCCGTCCTACCGGGGATGATCAGCTTGCACTGGTCGGCGTCGCGCACCTGGCCCAGAGGCCTGGCGATGTTGCACCAGCACAGGAGCGGGTCGAGCTGCGTGTTGCCCCGCATCAGGTTGACGGTCGACACGTAGGATGGGCCGTTCACGACGTCGCCGAACATGGTCGGGGGCTTCGTGGGCGTGTAGGCGTAGTAGCGCAGAGAGAACGTGCTGAACGGACCTGCGGGTGCCGACGGTCCGCCCTTGCCCGGAACGGCACCGATCATGCCGGTCGAGCTGACGAAGTCGTTCAGGGTGATGCATCGCACACCGCTGTGCGTGCCGAACGAGAGGTCGCCGAACATCCGGGCGTGCGGCTTGTTGTAGCCCGCAGCGTCAGCCCAGCCCGTGGTTGCAGCATCGGCGTCCCAGCACGGGATGTCCGTGCGTCCACCGACGCCAGCGACGAAGGGCGCCTCCGCAGGGAGGTGCCCGATGAGCTTGAGCTTCTGGATCGTGGTCATCAGACGCACCCTGTCGGCACTGCAGCGATCACGTACACGTCAGGCCAACCGGCCGCCAGTACGTGGTCAAGCGACAGGTGCCAGACACCGCCACCGGTGTCGACTGCCGATCCCGAGGCGAGTGCTGTGCCCACCCCGTCGATCACGCCGACTAGGGTCACAACAGGATCGTCCGCCACCGTGCAACCGGGTGACACCAGGGAGGCGGTGACGCTGAAGTGCACGGGTGTGCCTGCGGCCAGGGGGCCGTACGTGGCTGCCACATTGATGGCTGGGTCGGCGTGTTCGGTACCGTCAGCGATCAGTCCGGATCCAGGCGCCCCGTACACACCACCAGACCCGTCGAGCGCCTCGATGACCACGGGTGAGCCGTCAACCGTGAATGTCACCGGATCAGCCAGGACTGCCGGTATCTGATCCAATCCGACACAGGGATCAACCTCAACGGTGCCAGAGCATCCGCAGCTCGTGGCGCTGGCAGAGAGTCCCCACATGCGCCACGAGACGCCGTTCACGTTGCCGTAAGCGGTGGTGGCGATGAGCACCCGCAGGTACCCGTTGGCGTCGACATCGTCGGCCGTGTACGAGCCGGACACGGCCATCGAGAAGGTGTTACCGATCTCGGAGTATGTGACGGTGGCGGTGTCCACCGAACCTGTAGGGGTGGTCGCCACGTTGAGTGCTGCCACGATGGAGCTGGGGATGTAGCTGTACCCCGGATCTTCGATGATCGATTCGACCCTGCAGTCGAACGCCACGGACACGTCACCGCCCGTGGCGCACGTCCCCACAGCGAAGACCACGGCGGCCTGGCGGGTATCGTCGCTGCTGACGGGGTCGGTGTAGGTCGTAGCCTCCAACCAACCTGATGCAGCCGCTGATGCGGTGATGGCCGCAGTGTCACCCGACGCAGCAGAGAAGGAACCGAGCGGCAGGTGTGGCTCCCAGCCCGTGACGGCGGTGATAGCGGGGGTGACTGCTGAGCAGGGGTCCGTCGCTTCCCCACACCAGGCGATGCTGATGTAGCCGTCGCCCGTGTTGTAGCCCGAGGTCATGACGGTGTCGGCGCACAGTGTCGGGCTGACGTAGGCACTGCCGCCACCGCCACCGCCGCCGGGCGTGCTTCCGAAGGTGGATGCACCGCCCTCGCCACCGTAGAGGCCGCCACCGCCACCGCCACCGCTGTTGGCGACGCCGAACGCCGTCCCGCCACCACCGGCACCGCCGAAGCCACGGGAGCCGTTTACCCCAGAGGTGTTCGGACCCTGGGACCCGCCCGCATCCTGGGTTCCGCCGTAGCCCTGGTTGTCGGCCGCTCCGCCGCCGATGCCGCCATTCAGACCGCCACCAGCACCACCTGCTGACGTAGCGCCTGTGCCAAGTGCTCCTCGGCCACCGCCACCACCGGCCACGACGACCGTATCGGACAGCGTCGATCCACCAAGTCGAATCTCCGAGCTGCCGCCGCCGCCGCCAGCCTGATTGGACGCGGTACCGCCGGTGGATGGCAGGGAGCCACCGCCGTTGGGCCAGCCACCAGACCCGGGGACCGAACTGGCGTCACCACCGCGTTCGCCGACGTACAGGTACAATGTCTCACCGGACGTGACAGAGAGTGTGGTGACAGTGCGGCCGCCACCGGACCTCGGCTCCGTGATCGTGGCCAGAGGTAGGCCACCACCAGCCCCGGCCATATCAATCAACAGCTCGGTCACGCCATCAGGAACCACAAACGTCTGAATCGATCCAGTGGTGACGAAGTCCTGCGATCCGCCACCATCACACGGGGTCGATGCGGCAACGACGGTGATGACGCTGTCGAGCGGGCTGACGTCCGTGGCTCCGTCGTTGTCCGTGACCCGCAGCGACACGCTGTAGGTGCCGGGTGAGGTGTAGGTGTGGGTCGGGTTCGCCACTGTCGAAGTGGTGCCGTCACCGAAGCTCCAGAGGTACCCGGTGATCGTGCCGTCGGAGTCCGAAGAGCCGGATGAGGAGAACGTGGTGGCGAAGGGTGCAACGCCGCTTGCTGCCACCACCGTCGCTACGGCGCTCGGGGCGACGTTCGCTGGGCCACTGGACCCGGACACCTCCACCGAGCCAGGCGCCGACGGTGCGGCCAGGATGCCCGACCGGTAGTTCGAGGAGCCGTCGAACGTGGCGAGCACGGCAGCGTAGGTGACGCCTGAGACGTCAGCGGTCGAGGCGTTCAGCAGGTTCGTGCCGTTGTCGAACCAGCAGACGGCCTTCATCTCGGCGTCGATCGCCTCCTGCACGAAGGCTGCCCACAGATCTGGCGGGCGAGGGTTCGAGGTGCCGAGCTGCCCACCGGCCTCACCGATGGCGATGTCCTTCCCGTACGTGTTGCGCATCACCGACACGGCGTTGTTGAACCGGGTCGCCGTGATAGCTGCCGGGCCGGTGGTGTAGCCGTTCGTGTATGGGTCGAACCCGTAGAGCGGGAAGTCGGCCTCAGGGAGGATCCAGTCGGATACGGTCCGACTCGATCCCGTCTCGAACGTGCCGTCCATGAGGATCGGGACGATCAGGACGTTGTTGGCGTTGACGGCCTTGCGTCGAGCCTCGATGTAGCGGACCATGGCCCGCCACTGGGCGGGCGTGCCGTCAAGGTGACTGCCGTTGCCCGGCGCTTCGGGGGAGGCGTTGTCCTCAGGCTCGTGGTACGGGGTGAGCCAGCAGTTGATGCCGGTGTTGCGCAGTCCGACCAGGAAGGCGTCGACCTGGGCTTGGTACGTGCCTGCGGCGATGTCAGCCCAGCTCGTGGTAGTGACCGGTGTCTTGAACGAGAGCCACGTGGCACGCCCTGCGGCGTAGTTGGTGGTGACCTCGGTGGCCATGCTGCCACCGGTCGCCTGGGTCCAGGAGAAGAAGCGGCGGAACATGCCGACCGGCTTCGAGATCGGATCCTCGAACTTGGCCTTCACTCCGACGTCGGTGGCGACACCGAAGCGGACCTTACCCGGAGGGGTGTCGAGAGGGTAGCTGGGGGTCCAACCGCTCGCAGCGATCGTGGCGCTGGAGCCGAGGTTGTCCACGACCGTGAGCCTCGGCGAGAACGACCCGCTGGTGCTGTAGGTGTGCGACGTGGTGGCGCCGGTACCCGAGGCGCCGTCGCCGAAGGCCCAGATGTAGGAGCTGATGCTGCCGTCCGGGTCGGTCGACGCCGAGCCGTTGAAATTGACGGTCAGCGGGACCGCACCAGCGGCCGGGGCGAACGTGAAGCTCGGCACCGGCAGCAGGTTCCCGCCGGGGTTGCTGGCGAGTCGGATCGAGTGTGCCGGACCGGCCACCGACGAGAGGTCCAGGCACTCGAACTGGTTGAACGGGAACGAGGCCCGATGGGCCGACGTCCAGAGCGGGTCGTTGCAGGTGTTGATCTTCGGGGTGGCACCCCGGTCGTAGAGGATGGCGCCGTGGAGCTGCAGCGTGCGCGCCAGCGCCCGCATCATGTCGTTCGGCAGCGACGCCAGGTCGAAGTCGGACCGGAGTCGCAGGACCTCGCCGCTCTTCGGGCCATCGAGCTGTGTGCCGTCACCGACCCGGGACGGCCACTGCCGCTGGTTCTGGTAGTCCTCCAGCACGATCCCGACCATGTGGCCGAGGTTGCCGGACGTGCCGCAGTCGACCAGGTCCTGGTACGTGAAGAAGAGCGGCGCCACCGGGAAGCGGGGTGCGATGGCTCCGGCCGGGGTGGTCCCGTTCGTGGCGAACGGCATGGCGTAGCTCGCCAGGTTGAACGTGGCGTTGTGCATGCACGCTGCGGAGTACCCCGAGTACCCGATGCACTCCATCAGCTCGTTCGACGACTCGGACCAGAGGATGGCGTGGCGGTCACCAAAGCCCACGACGGAGTACTGGCCGAGGGCGTTGCGTGTGGCGCCCTGCTGGCGGAGATCCGTGAAGTACAGGTGCGTGCCGGGCTGCTGGGCGACCGTGGTGTTGGCTGCCCACGTACGCCGGGCCGTGGCCGGATCGAGGTTCGATGGCAGGCTGTCGACGAAGTACCCGGCGGAGTTGCCAGCGTTCCAGTTCGCCTGTCCGAAGGGGCGGAACTCGAAGCTCGTGCCGAGACCTGCACCGTCGTGGTAGGCGAACATCGCTGCGGTGATGGCTGCGGAGTTCGCCTTCACCGGCATCGCTGCGGCGTTCAGGTAGTAGAAGCTCTCCTGCCAGAAGGCGGAGCGGTTGGGACGGTATGGGGGCGGCGCTGAGAACGATGCCATCAGTAGTCCCGGTGCGTCTGGGTGACACGAACCTGCGAGCCGTCACCGTCGAAGGCATGCTTCTGATTGATGAGCAGGCACATCGGGTTGCGGTCGAAGACGAGCCAGGCGTAGCTGGTGCCGAGGCGTGTCGTGACGTAGGGGCTGCCGTCGCGCAGCACCCCGGCCCGGTCGTACACGCTGATGATCTCCTGGGTGGAGTCGATCACGATCCGGTACCCGACAGGCAGGTCCCGGATCATGAAGTTGGCGCACGACTCGCCGAAGGCGCCATCGAAGTCGGAGTACGGCGTACCGACCATCGAGGCCTGCACGAAGTCGTTGCTCGGGTCCTCCCGGTAGAACCGCCCGTAGATGGCGGCGCCCTCCGGCCACGTGATGTAGTTGCGGAAGTAGTCGTCCACCCCGGCGGTCGAGGTGATCACGCCCGAGGACGTGGCCGCTACGGCGATGGCGGCGTCACCGCCCTGGTACCCGCTCCAGCAGTCCACGAGCCGCACCGGGGTGCGCCGCTCGCCGACCGGCTGGCTACCGAAGAAGAGCATCGTGCGGGAAGCGCTCGACGGCACGTTGGCCGTGCCGTTGAACCGGCGCACGGTCGCCTCCTGGATGATGCCGGTGCCGCCGTCGGACAGGTCCGTGGGGCGCAGCATGATCCCGTACTTGCCGGTACGCAGCACCGTGACGCCGTCGGTCTCGAAGCTGTACAGGCCGTCACCGACGTACACCGCTCGGCCGCCGTCGGTGCCGCTGATCTTGATGTCCTCGATCAGCACGTTGCGGAGGTGAACCTCGGCCCCCGGGAACTGCGACCCGGCATCGATCCCTTCGTAGAGGGTGCTGCCGTGGATCCGCACCCCTTCGATGTGGGCGACGCCCGAGAAGTTGCTGAGCCGGATGCCACGGTGCCGCTCGCCACGGAGGTTCCCCGCACTGGTGGTGGAGTGGATCGGGAAGCTCACGTCCAAGTCCGCACCGGTCAGCACGCAGTTGCGGAAGGACGCTGCGTAGATCAGACCGTCGGCCAGGACCGACGAGTAGGTCGTGGGGGCCACGGACCTGGCGATGATCTTGATGTCCCGGAAGAACTCCGGGTCGTCGGGGTCATCGGACGTGCCGAGCATGACGCCGGTACCTGCCGTCGGCAGGCCTCGGTAGCTGCCGTCGTCGGACATCTCGTAGCGGATCCAGGTTCCGTCTCCGTTGACCTCGTAGACCCACGAGTAGTTCACCACGTCCGGGAAGGTCTGCGACCGGAGCTGGGGTGTGGAGAAGCTGCGGCACCCGGAGTCCACGAAGGGGGTGACCCATGCATCGATGTCGCAGTTCAGTGGGCGGTTGCCCGCAGTGAGTTCGACGTTGAGGATGTCCTCACCCATGCGGGAGCTGGGGTAGCCACGGACGGCCACCCGAGTGGTGTCGGACAGCCAGGTGCAGATCGGGACGTCGCCGGAGGGCGCCACGTTGAGCGCCGAGATCGGCACCCGGTCCACCGGGCACCGGTACTTGTAGGGGGACTCGGAGCCGATGGTCCACTCGACCTCTCGGAGGTGGCAGGCCCGGGACTCCCACGGGCCGTCGGTGTACTTCGGGCCGCTCATCAGGGACGTGCCCCGGAACTGGAGCCGACTGTCCTGCAGCTCGACATCGTTGTCGCTCGGGTCGGGGCACCCGGTCCACACCTCCAGGGACGCCAGCCCCTCGGCATTGCACCCCTGCGACTGCAGGGTGTGGGTCAGCCAGCTCATGCCGTACTCCATGCCCCGGCAGCTGGTGGCGTACATGACGCCACGGAACGTCAGCTCACGCTGTAGCGCCCTCTGCGGGCCGAACGAGCCTCCGCCCACGCCTACCACCCGGGTCTCCATGGAGCGCTCCAGGGTGCTGTCCAGGCCCTCCACAGAGGAGATGATGATGCCCATGAACTGCGCCGAGGGGTTCGTGGTGGGATCGTCGCCGTAGCTGTCGTCGTACCAGGGCGCCGGGTCGAGGTGCGGGGCCTGGTAGCCGTCCGCTGACGTGGCTGGGGTGAGGGCGGAGCTGCAGGGGTTCTCGTCGATCAGTGTGACATCGAGCGGGAACTCCGGATCCATGTTCTCAGCCGACCGGGTGAGGTAGTCGACCGTCATTTGGGGGTTGATGATCGTGCCGCAGTCACCCCACTGCAGGTATCCGTACGCAGGCATGGGTCCAGTCTACGGGTCAGCGCTTGACTACACCGCCGAGCTGCTGTGCCAGTCGACTGGCCGCCACCTCGGAGTTCCCCTTGGAGTCTCGGATGATGGCGAGGATCTTCTCGACGCTCACGTTCGGGTTCTTGACGCCCGGGGTCTCGACCCAGGCTTCGAGGACGTCACGGATCTCTCGACCGATGATCTGTCCCTGCTCCTTGTAGGCCGCCTGGGTGGCCGTCTCGCCGAGCTTACCGACCGATGAGGAGAGCGCCTTCAGCTCCGCCGGAGAGGCCTTCAGGAGCTTCCTGATGGCCTTGGCGTCCTCTGCCTGGCCGGTCAAGCCGATCGACTTGATGGCGTCCTCGGACAGTCCACGCTTGCGCAGGTCGGAGAGTCCCTGCTGGGACTCGGCCAGGGCCTTGTTGCGCTGGTCGGCGTTCTTGATCAGGCGGGTCACCGAAGTGGACGGGTCGAACTCGACCTTCTTGGTGATGTCGCCGATCAGCTCCTGGCGCTTCTGGCGGAAGGTGTCGATCAGCTTCTCGAAGGAACTCTTCATCTGCTCGGAGGCCTGACGGATGCCCTGGACCATCTGGAGGAAGGCCTGCAGCTCGGCCTCCTGCTTGCGTCGAGCCTCCTCTGCGGCACGCTCGGCCTCACGTGCAGCCTCCTCAGCCTGCCGCTTGGCTTCGCGTGCGGCCTCTTCAGCGACTCGCTTAGCCTCTTCTGCGGCCTGCTCAGCGGCCCTACGCTGCTCCTCTGCGGCCTGCTGCTGCTGAGTCGAGTTGATCTCGTCCTGGGCAGCCCTCTGAGCGTCGGCGTTCTTGGAGTTGAGGATGCCCTGGTAGAAGGCGTACTCCTGGCCCTGACGTGTCAGGGAGTTGACCTGCCCCTGCTGACCGGCGATGGCGATCGGACCGAACAGCCACGGGTTTGCCTTCTGGTCTGCGATCAGCTTGTCCAGCTTCGTCTGGGCGTCCTTGAGCTGCTGGGTGTTGACATCGATCATCAGGCTGATCGTCTTGCTGCCCGGAATACCGATGATGGCGTTGGCCAGGGCCTCAGCCTCGGCTCGGGTCTTGCCAGCTCCGACAGCGGCCTCGATGAACGAGTCACGCAGACGTGCCTCTTCGGCCGAAGCGGCCTTGGCCGCATCGCCCGTGGCGTCGGTCGATCCGCTCAGGGTGGCCTGCGCCTGGGCGGCCTGGTAGACCGAAGAGATCTGGGCCTGCATGGCTGAAGAGATGCCCTGCAGGTTGGAGGCGGTGAAGTCGGTGCTGTACTGCAGCCGACCCAGCGCCTGGTCGTAGTTGTCAGCGGCCACCTGACCCTGGAGCCACGCATTCTGCTGGGCGAAAGCGATGCTGACGTAGGCGTCGGCCGCCTTCTTGGCGTTGTCGTAGGCCGTAGCGACGGCCGCCATGCTGGTACCGAGACCGACAGCCTCTGCCTGTGCTTCAGCGGTTGCTGCTGCAGCATCCCGAACCGCCTGCGCCAGCTCCGGGGCGGACATCGAGGCGATCTCTTCCATCGACAGCCCAAGCTGGTTCTGAACTGCCGTGAGGGACTCGGCCGAGTAGATGGCCAGGGTGTTGGCGTCGGTTGTGGCCTTGGCCACAGCGTCGGCGTAGTCCTGCCCAGTGAGCTTTGGATCGATGCGGTTCGTCAGCGCCTCGGTCAGAACCTTGCGCTGCTCCTCGACCTTCTTGGCGTCGGTCTCCCTGGTCAAACCGAGCTGGCCGAACTCCTTCTCGGCGCTGCGAATGGCCGTCGCCAACCGACCATACCCGGCAGTCTGCTGGCGCAGCTCAGCTCGTGCAGCGTTACCGGTGGCGTTCGCCCTCTCGGCGATAGCCAGCTCTGACGTCTTGTTGGCGACGAAGTCGACAGCCTTGCCGACCTCAGTCAGACCTGGCGTCAGATCAATGATGCGCTGGAGAGCGCCAGCTCCGGGCACTCCGGACAGTCCACCAAAGAATCCGACCGACCCACTGACCGTGAAGCTGTCTCGATTCTCCGGCTTCGTCTGCTCGATGAGCTTGGCGTACTCCTCGTTGAACTTCTTCTGGTTCTGGAGGCGTTCGCCGTAGCTCTGGGCATCCTTGCGGAGATCGCTGAGCGGCTCGACCTTGATCTTGGCGGCGTCGGCAGCCTGCTTCTTGAAGGTGTCGAAGAAGTACTTGGCGGCCAGTCCGACAGCGACGAGCGAGCCGATGATGATACCGGTCCACCCACCGACCAGAGCGAAGATCGCCTCACCAACGACGTTGGCGCCGTTCTTCAGCCCAGTGACCATACGGGCCACTCGCCCGGTGGACTCCGTGGCAGCCAGGCCGATGCGCTCCACACCCTTGGCAGTCTCCCCAGCCTGCGCTGCGGCACTGGCCAGGCTCGCAGCGGAGTCAGCCGAGGAGATGGCGTCAGTGATGCCGATACCGGCCTCTGCGGCGCTTGTGGCGGTCCCGGCGGCGCTAGCCACGGACGACCGGTTCTGTGAGATGGCGAGCTGGTTGCTGAGTGCAATCTGCCGAGCCAACTCCGTGTTGGTGCCCGCGGCAGCGGCCCGCACTGCGGCCTGGCTGGTGGCGAAGACGGTGGTCCTTCGGATGGCCGTCAGCATGGCGGAGGCCCAACCAGAGACCTTGCTGACCAGGAAGACCGTAGCCAGGGTCGCTGCCAGCGCCTTGGTGATGCCAGCGTTCCGCTCCATCAGGGCGAACAGGTTGGTGAGCAGCCTGATGAAGCCAGCCAGCGAGGCCAGGGCGGCGCCGCCGAAGACCGTCGCCACGGGCTTGACGCCTTCGATCAGGATCTCGGTCGTCTTGATGGCCTGCTTCACCAGGGCTGAGATGATGGTGATGGCCGGACCGAGCTTGGTGGGGATGTCGGCGACGGACTTGACGAAGTCCTGCAGGAGCTTGCTGTTAGCGACCTGATCCAGGACCTCTCGAATCACCGGTGCCAGGGTGTCGAGAGCGTCCGTTGCGTTCTGGATGAGCTTGACGGTGCTGTCTCGGAATGGCTCCAGCAGGGCCACACCGAATCGAGCCGACGCAGCCTGCAGGCCACCGGCGGCACCGGAGAAGGTGTTGCGCAGCTTCTCCATGGAGCCGCCGAGCTTGTTGACCTGACCAGCCACGCCGGTACTGCCGTTGGTGATGCCGTCGATGATGTAGTCGATGGCCTCGTTCGCTGGGACCAATCCGTTGGTCACCATCTCCTGGATCTCACCGGCAGTCTTGCCGTAGGCGTTGCCGAGGATCTTCAACGCATTGACGCCGACGTACCCCAGCCGCTGCCAGTCGTCGGTCGTGACCCGTCCGGCGATCTGCATCTTGGCGAAGACGTCGGTGATGGTGCCGACGGCCTCGATGCCCTGACCAGAGCCAGCGGCGGCCTCGCCGATGGCGGTCAGGTATGTGGGGATCTTCTCGGCAGCGGTACCGAACGTGGTCAGTGTCCTGGCGGCCTCGATGAACTGATCCAGGGTGAAGGGGGTCCCCTGCACCGTCTTCAGGACGTCAGCCACCAGGTCGGCGGCCTGCTTCGCACCTCCGAGCTGAACCTCCAGTGCGGCGGTCGAGTCCTCGATACGGGTCAGTCGAGCGTTACCGGCAGAGAGCACATTCGCTGTAGCGAACGCCCCTGCGATAGCCCCACCGCCCAGGAGTGCTCCGCCTGGGCTGGAGACGAGGCTGAGCAGACGCTGAGCCAATCCGCCGACCCCACCCGTCAGGGAGCCGACACGCTGATCCAGCCTGTCGAGCACCCCGCCGAACTCACTTCCGAACTGCGATGCGGCGTCTCGGGCCTCACCCAGACCACCCACGACACCGGAAGTGTCGAGCGGTACGGACGTGGAGCTGCCACGCACGGCATCCTGGAATCGGGACAGCTCACCGATTGCCTGATCGGCGTCGAGCACGATCGGGAACGAGGCCCCCGCCTCAGCGTTCCCCCGCAGCAGGCCCAGGGCCGCCTCGACGGCGGCGTCACCTGGGAATAGCGGCAGGTCCGCACCGGCCTCGGCGTTGGCACGGGCATCAGCGATGGACGCCTGCAGGTCGACGTCCGAGGCGTTGAGCGGCATCGTGGCGCCACGCTCGGCCGTGTCCTTGGCATCGGAGATCGTCTGCTCTAGCGCACCGCCTTGGGCCTTCAGGGCGAAGTCGGCGCCCGCCTCCGCAGTCTTGCGGATGTCGGCCAGCCCGGCATCGACGCCCTTGCGGGCCAACTCGATCGGCAGCACCGCCCCACCGGCGGCGCTGGACTTCAGGTCATCGATGGCGCTCTGAAGCTGTACCGAGCCGATCGAGAGCGGGATCTCCGCAGCGACACGGCCAGAGGTGTTGTCGATGTATGCCTGCAGCTCCGGGACGAATCCGGAGGTGACCGGCCGGATGCGAACACCGGACTCGCCGATCACGTTCAGTGCCATAGCGACCAGTCTCCCATGCTAGAGGGAGTCCAACAGAGACTCGATCGTGTCCTCGGAGAGGTTCTCGATCTCCATGCCTGCGAACTCGTCCGCCGTGGCGTTCAGCGCCTCATTGATCTTCGAGGCCGCTTCCATCTCCCTCGGATGGCGGCTGACCATCCAGGTGAACGTCACGTTCAGGGCCTGGCGCTGTGACAACCCTTCGAGACCTCGGCCGCTTCTCCAGAGGAGGGACCCGTCGATCTCGTTCCAGTTGTCCCTCAGGTTGAAGGCGAGGGCGAGGCAGGCTCGAAAGGGCGCCCGTTGTACTTCTCCGTCAGGTAGGTGACGACCTGGGAGAGGATGTCGAGGTCGACCACGTCGCTGGTGAGGACCTTCTCGGAGAAGGCCTCACGCTGCTCCTCGACCAGCAGCTCGATCAGGTACTGGAACGTGCCCTCGACCGAGTTGGACTCGGCGATCAGATTCCGGAGGGTGTGGGCCGGGGCCAGTGCCAAGCACTGCCAGGTCTGGCCGAGGAGCTTGTAGCTCGGGCCGGTCCCAGCCTCTTCCAGCTTGGCGGCCAGCACTGCGTCGAAGTCGTATGGTTCGCTCATCGAGATCGAGAGTACAACCGCACCCTGTAGGTCTAGCTCAGAGGGTTCGGGAGACCCGCTCCAGTGCGTCCCGGAGGACGTGCTGGGGAGGTGTCCCCGGGTGGTTCACGAGCTTCGTCTTGATCGTGCGTCCGTCCGGCATGCGGAAGATGAGCCAGCCGTTCGGTCGCCGGGGGCGGATGGGGTGCGGTCGGGAGCCGAACTCGATCACTCCGGCGTAGCTCTCCGCCCGGCGAGGCTTCTGTCCGGTGACCCGGTTGACTACCGTGAAGTAGAAGCCGCTCTGTGGGTCAGGGGTGACCTCGACCTTGAACCCCCGGAGGTAGCGCTCGGTCCGGACCAGGCCCCGCTCGGTGGCGATGCGACGGGCCTCGGCAGCCACCGACCGGGCCACGAGGTTGAGGTGGCGACCGACCGGGCCACCGGGGGAGCGGAGCACTCGGTCCAGCTCGGTCTGGTACGGAGTGAACCCCATCAGGCATACTCCAGCAGTCCGCTGGAGATCAGCAGCCGGATCTCGTCCATCGCCGACGGCTCTCCGCTGAAGGTGACCACGTCGTCACGCTCGAATCCCAAGGTGTTCACTAGGAATCGGACGGTCATGATCTCCACGGTAATCCACACTGTCACACCCGGGAGGCAGTATGGTGCGAACCGCATTCGAGCTACGGGGGAGTCCACTTGACACAGGCACTGGAAGACGCAGCCAGCGAGTACATCCGATGGGGGCTGGCCGTGGTCAACGCCGCTGCACTCGACAACGAGGAAGCGGCCGGGGAGCTGATCGGGATGCGCATGGCGGAGATGAGCGATCCCGCCGAGCTGATGATGATGGTCCTGGGCCTGACCGAAGCTGGGGCGGTATACGTGCGAGCGACGGCCGACGCTAGCCAGACCACCGTGGAGGACGTCGTGCAGCGCATCGGCCTGGTCAGCATGGAGGATCCGGTAGCGTAGGTGGGGTGTCTGACACCTACACGATCGCCCGCACCCTCCTGGAGGCCTCTGCCGAGGCGCTGAAGGACACCTTCGCAGGCACGCCCGACCGACGCTACGTCTCGATGGGCACCGCTGTGCACGACGTCCCGGATCAGCTCACGGTGCACCTGCCCACGATGGGCCAGGACGTTACCACGGTCCAGGAGCAGATCTACGTCTGGGGCATCAGCTACGTCATCACGATCACCCGCCCGTACCCCGGCCAGCCCGGCGACGACGGAGTGGTCCGGGCCGACGACCTCGACATGGCCTCGAAGATCATGTACGAGGACTTCGACGCCCTGCTCCATCGGTTCACCTGTGACACGTCGCTCGGGGCTGAGATCCAGAACGTCTCCGTCATCGAGCCGCTCGGCGGGGTCTCCGGCTGGACCTTCACGCTCAACGTCCGGGCGCACAACTAACGAAGCCCCCGCTCCCGGGGGAGCGAGGGCCTCGTTGTAGGTCCTGAGGTAGCGGCTCAGGGGTTGGGTCAGGCCTGCGAAGGCACCGCCAGGTAGCCGCCGCCCGCTGCCGGGAGCACGCCGCCCGAGGCGACGACCTCGGCTGGCGAGGAGTACACCGAGTCGAGGACCCAGGTCTCCGGCGTGTCGACCGGGATGGCGGTGTAGTACCAGTCGTTGAACGGGCCGTTGGCGCCCCAGTTCGGGTTGCCCTCGGCCACGCCGGTCATCTTGACCGTGGCGATCGAGTTGCCGAAGTCCGAGTCACCGAGGGTCCACACGACCTTGGGGTAGACGTTGCGGAACCACTGGCCGGAGCCGGTGGAGGCGCACGAACCCGAGGAGGTTGCGACCTTGGTCCAGATCTCGACCGAGACCGGAGACGGTGCCGAGGATGACGTGCCTCGACGAGCGATACCCATCGTGGTGCCGCCCGAGGTGATCAGGGTGGCGCCGGTCATGACCTCGATCAGCTCGAAGTCTCGCGTAGCGAGATCGAGCGTGAGGTTCATGCGCTTGAGCTTGTCGTTGTCCTTCACCGAGATGAGGAGATCGCCCAGACCGTTCTTCTGGTTGAACTCGTCACCGGTCTCCTGCTCGGCCTGAGCCTGGAGGGTGATGACGGCCTTGCTGGCCGCACCGTTGGTGGCGCCTGAGATGGGGGAGCACGAGGCGTCCAGTCGGGCCACTCGGACGACCGCTGCCTTGATGGATCCGTAGAGACCGTTGCCTGCCTGTGTCATGACCTCAAGCGTACGATCGCCCGAAGGCCCAGTTTGACACTAGGGCGCTAATCGGCTACTTCGACTCGCAGGCGTGTACCAGCGACGAACTGACCCGACCCGAGGAAGAGCGTCAGGGTGTCGAGTGTGGTCGCCGCCGATAGGTTTCGCCAGGTCCCGCCGTGCTGGGTGATGTACGTGTCGGGCACCGATCCGCTGCCCTGGGCCAGGCTCCGGGACTCGAAGTAGGCCGGTCGACCGAGGCCCGTGACGAACTGCATCGAGGCATCGATGTCACCGTATCGACCGGTCGCTGTCTGCGACGTCGAGACGATGCCGGACTTGATGTACGACGAGGCGTTCGAGGCATCGTTGCGTGCCGTGTAGACGTTGCCGGTGTTCGACCCACCGGCCTGCACCCAGCCGTAGCTGCTGGTGCCCGAATCTGCGGCGCAGCGGACGCGCAGGTCCGTCACGGCCACCGTGGTGTCCGTGGAGCGGGTCATGATGCTGAACCGGATCTGGGAGTGACCGGATAGCCCGCTGACCGGGATCGTGGCAGCGTTCGCCGACAGGGTCGTGTCCTGGAGCACGGACCAGTAGCCGTCACCCCGGAGGCTGATGAGCCACTCGGCCTCGGTCCCGGAGAACCCCTGCTCGACGGCGATCTCGTAGGCGGACGACCCCGAGGTGCCGGTACCCACAGGACCCTGCGTCGACCCACCGCCACCGATGCCAGCGCTGATGTCGTCCGGCGTCATGATGACGGTCGGCATCGCCGTGTTGCCGTCGGCGTTGTAGGCGGCCAGTGCCAGGTCGATCTCGAAGATGCCCGTCCGGCCGTTCGAGTTCAGCAGGTCCTGCGCACTGACCAGCTCGAAGCTGGTCCCCTGGCGGGAGGCGCTGCGGATGCGGTCCGAGAGGGACGTCGGCTGGTTCAGTGCCAGGGCCAGCATCTCGCACGCCAGGCGCCGAGTCGCCGACTTCACTGCCACCGGGGCGGCTGTGCCGTAGGTGAAGGAGACCGAGAAGGTCTCCAGCTCCGTGTCGGCGAGGTAGGGCTTCTGCGTCGTCGGCCAGGCGCCGCCGTCAGTGCGCTGGAGGTACCGGTCACCCGACACCCAGTAGGCCGACGTCGGCAAGGTCTCCCCGTCGATTCGCACCTCAGTGACCGAGGTGACCGGGTACTCGCCCAGGTCGAGGAGCTGGACGACGGACCCGCCGAGGTCGGGGCGGGCGATGCTCGATGCGGTCCCGTACTGGCGACCGGTGAGCCGCCACATCAGGTCGGTGGCAGCCTCGATGATGCTGTCGAGCAGTTCCTGCACATCAGCGACACCTCCGCCCAGGGCGTCGATGACCGCACAGGATTCGTCCAGGTCAGCAGCGCTGATGTACGGGAGACGGCTCACGTCACACCTGGCCGCCGTTCGGTATCGGTGGGATCGCTGGCTGGAGACCTGCCTGCTGGAGCTGCATGGTGAGGGCACTCACGACGGTTGACAGGTGCTGGATGCGCTCCTCCAGCTCGTGGATCTGCGCCTCCAGGCGCTTCTCCGACTCGGCGGCCATGGCGCCACGCTCATGGATGAGTCCGGTGGCGGCATCGGCGATGACCTTGGCGGCCTCAGCGGTGAACTTGTCGGCCTCGGAGTTGTTGCGCCGACGCATAGCGAAGGCGGTGATCCCAGCGGTGACCGACCCGGCCAGGGCGGCGGTCAGGAATACGAGTAGCCCGGAGAGGTTCACGGCTGCTCACAGGCCTCGGCGACCTCGTTCAGCACTGCACGCTTCATCTTGCCCCACATGCGAGTCGAGAGTACCGCTGGCATGATCCACACGACGACCCAGGCGATGAGGCTCAGTCCCCGCATGGCGGAGGACCAGTTGGCGACGTCATGGACGAAGGTCAGCAGCCACACGTACCCGAGGACGTAGAAGACACTGATCACGGACACGGCCAGGTGAGCCGCCCTCAGCCCCGGGACACCTCGTCGATAGGCTGACCAGTTGACGACGACGGACACGGTCACCATGAGCATGTTGAACCATGCGATCACCGTGTCGGTTAGGGAGAGCGTTGCACCGAGCACTACTCCAGGCTAGGTCGATGCCGCCCTAGGCCCCGACCATCAGTCCCTGGCGCCTGGGCGATCGGTTCACGCCGCGCCGAGATCAGAGTCGCGGGCGTAGTTGGCTGCGGTTGTCGTCGTCTTCGTTCCGGTGGCGACGAACCCGAGGTCGATACGACCCACTCATTCGCTCCCGTTGAGGTCGCCGGGACGCACCCGGCTGCCGTCGAGGAACAGGCCGTAGCGGCTGGTGACGACGATGTCGCGGATGAGCTTCTTCGACAGCTGCTGCGTGTCCTTCGTCGCCCGCTGAAGGGCCAGCATCTGCCGCTGGTAGCCGAGGTCGAGCTTCTGGGCGTTCGTCCTCGACGCCGCCGGGATCGCCACGATGGCGGCGACTGCCGCCTGGGTGGTCGCGATGTCGGCGGTGGTTGCTGCGATCGCCGTGTCCAACGCTGTGAGGCGCGCGGCGGCATCATCAATGTTCGCCCGCATGGATGTGGTGAGGGCCGCTAGTCGAACCCGCTTCGCTTCGTTGCTCATCAGACGATCCCCCTGGCTTCGAGTGCTGCCTTGAGTGCGAGCAGCGTGTCGTTCGCTTCCTCCAGCGACACGACCGGCACCGACGCGAACACGGTGTCGAGGTCCGGTGGTGGCGGCACCGGGATCGGCAGACCCGACAGCTGTTCGGTCGACGTGACGTTGCCGTCAGCGTCGAACGTGGTGCGGGTGCCGGTGCCGTCGCCGTTGTCCTGCGTGACGGTGCGCTCTATCAGCACCCCGTTCAGCCATCGCTCAAAAGAGGAGGTCATGCGAGCGCACTCACTTTCGCGTAGACGTTGTAAATGGTGTGCGTGATGACGTAAGACATGGTGATCGTCGGGTTGTTCGCGAACGCCCCCGTGACGCCAGTCGAAACGAGGAAGGGGTGCGGGTTGTTGGACGCCTGGACAGCGACCCCGCCCGACAGCGCAGCTGTAGTCGAACTGGCCGCCGAAAACGTCGGGATATCGGCGTCGATCTTCGCTCGTAACGCTTGTGCGTCCTCCACGAGTCCCATCAGTCACCTCCGATGAGAGCCTGTAGCGCAGCAGTCAGCTCCGCGACCTGGGCTTGCAACGCTGCGACCGGGTCATCAGTGACACCCAACGCCGCTTCCGCTGCTTCGATGCTCGGGTACTGCTGCCACCCGTCGGTCGGGTCAGAGTCGGGACCGAGCGTGTAGCCGGGTGCGGTGACTGTTTCACCGACCGACAGTGAGCCGTCCCATATGAGTTTCGCCCACACGCTCATCCTGTCACCGTCCATCCCTTGCCTGTGGCGATCGACGGGGTGTCGCCGGTGGTGCCGTAGTTGCCGGTCACGGTGATTGTCTGTGCCCCGGCGGCGGTGCCAAGCGACGTGTAGAGAGCGTCGAGCGCCGCACTGGACAGCACACCGGACGCAACCGATACCGAGTACTTGCAGCCGGTGAGTTCGACCGACGCCAACGACGAACAGTAGTTGAACATGTTGGAGAAGCTGGTGCCCGCCGACGTGTCCAACGCCGGGACCGACGCCAACGCCGAACAGCCGTTGAACATGCTGGAGAAGTTGGTGCCCGCCGACGTGTCCAACGCCGGGACCGACGCCAACGACGAACAGCCGTTGAACATGCTGGAGAAGTTGGTGCCCGCCGACGTGTCCAACGCCGGGACCGACGCCAACGACGAACAGCCGTTGAACATGCTGGAGAAGTTGGTGCCCGCCGACGTGTCCAACGCC
>ERZ724509.31-NODE-31-length-69733-cov-6.117225_pt1 | contig 69733 bp, 136 predicted proteins | sample MGYA00376042_ERZ724509 | MGnify/ENA primary metagenome ERZ724509 (study PRJEB28724, sample SAMN07190887) | wastewater metagenome | isolation source: effluent of sewage treatment plant in Hong Hong | place: USA: Christiansburg, Virginia | collected 2016-03-01 ...
CATAAACTTATTTTATTGTTAAATGTAGCCAGCCATTTAACTTTTTAATGCCTTACTGGAGGCCCATAGGAGAGATCGGATAAAGTTCAGTAAGGTCTCCATCATAACTAATAAATCCGGATTATTAATTACCACTTACCGCATTCACCATAGCTAATTTAGTGAACAAATTCTAATTTCGGCTTCCTAGCTACCGCCCATTAAATAATTTACTTCTAAGCCGTTAATGGGAACGTACCTTAGGTATAAACAAGTGACTAAACTTGCCTTATGTGTCTATTATATAGTGTTTATTAAAAAAACACAAGCCTTTTTTTAAACAATTACAGTAATACTTTCATACTGCCCTTCGTCGCCTTTATTAAAAATAAATTTAAAATTGGCTTCTTTCAATAAGTCCTTTGCCTTAACAATATCGTTTTTACTGTAGTTTGTTAACGGTATATTGAATATTCATATTATTCCCTAATGATGGTTGAGCCAAGCTAGTGTGTCTAACTTGGCATGTTATATTACAGACTTTTAGCCCAATTAACAAACTCATCCGAAACGAGTTTTTCCATCATTTGTTCGTCATTTAATGCTTTAACATTGCGAATTTCACAGAATCCAACATTAGGCTCAGCATCAGCAACACGTTTAGCATAACTAAAATTATCATTACCGATACATACCATTTGAATGTAGATATTGTCTGAACGTAATTGCTTTAAAGTTTTTTCAAATTCATCATGGTCGTTGTTATCACCATCAGTAATAAACATTAAAATACCGGAGAAGTGGTATTTTTCTTTTTAAACATACTCATAATGCCACTAACAGTACCGCCAAAAAATTTGTCACGTACAGATTTTAATACTGGTGAATAAGCAGTACCGCCCCATTTTTTAATTTTAGAGCTATTAAGAATTTCACGATTAACATAACCTTCAAACTTCTGTTCAGTTACATCACCAACATATTGTGTACTGGTGTTAAATGTCCATACATCTAATTTACGGTCACGGTCAAAGTTTAACGCTAATGCTAAACACCGTTCAGTAATTTCTTGTACTAAACCGTCTTGATATTCGTCTTGCATTGAACCTGAAATATCAATTGCTAATGCAACATCAACTTGTGGTGGTGTTAATAACTGACGCTTAGTTAATACAACTTTTGCGGCTTCAATTTTCTTGTCTAACGATACTGCCATGATACTTACCTTTAAGTGGTTGTGTTTTGATAAGTATATTCTACATAAATTTTTAATAATTACAACATCTCTATTGTAAAGTTATGTATTCTCAGCAGCTTTTAATACATCTAATTCAGCAATAGCTCTATCAACACATTCTTCAATTGCTAATAGTGCAGCTAATACTTTATCGTAGGTTACTTTATCCATAACAATCTCTCTTTAAAAAATGGTGCCCATCATCAGATTCGAACTGATACCTGTACAGTTTTAGTTAATTAAAATATACTCTATTGTCAACCATAACCTTAATTATAGTTGATGCAGACCCCCATCTTAAATTTAATTTTTCTAAAACTTGGTTAATATTACTAGATCCGACAACGGCGTCAATTATTTCACTATCACTATATTTTTGTACTTTAAACCCTCGAGAACCATTCCCTACTTTCCAAGTAGGGGTTTGTGAATGACAATTAGGACATAATAATAATAAGTTATCCTTTGTATTATTATGTCTATCAGCGTCAACATGCTCTAATTCTAATGTTATAGGAATACCTTCCCATAAAGTATTTTTACACTTTTCACACATATGACCACGTTCATTTATTAATACCTTTTTATGCTGTCCCTTTCCATTAAACTCAAACTTAGCATAAAATTTATTACGACTATGTGCCATTTTATCTTTAGTTTCTTCAGGTAATTTAGCATATATCTCTTTAGCATCTCTGCCATTATCATATAACCGTTTTAGTCCTATAGAATTTTTAAGTTTATTTGCAGGACATTTATTATGTCTATCTTCACACATTAATTTACCACTACCATTCCTATAATGTGCTATTAAACCGCACCCATAACAACATAACTCAGTGGTTTCTACTACTTCTGCTACACGTTTCATATCAATCTCCCTATTTTAATATTTAGTAGACAAATATTAAAATAGGGCATGTCTACCAATTAAATATTGGTAGATTTTTTTGGTGGGGTATCTCGGACTCGAACCGAGAAACATTTGATTCTTAGTCAAATAGGTATACCAATTCCCTTCAATACCCCAACTTTATTAGGTGCCCATCATCAGATTCGAACTGATACCTGTACAGATTTTAAGTCTGTTGCCTCTACCAATTGGGCTAGAAGGGCTAATGGTAAGCCGCCGAGAACTTGCATCTCGATTACCAAAGTCAAAGTTTGGGGTCCTACTAATTGAACGAGCAGCTTGGTGCGCCTTTTGGGATTCGAACCCAAACCTTTACAGATTTTAAGTCTGTTGCCTACTACCAATTGGGCTAAAGGCGCATATTACTTTATTTGGTGCGCTAGGTCGGAATCGAACCGACGGTGTGTCATTAACTGTAGTAGATTCTAAGTCTACCGCGTTTCAACCAGCTTCGCCACTAGCGCATAATTTTGTTTGTCTTATCATACCCCTATACCAACCAAGTACAATGTAAGCATCAAGTTCTGATGGCTGTATAGTCTTATTGTCAAATCCGTTGGTAATTTTAATTTTACCCAAATTTGCAGCCGCTAATTTTTGCTTATGTTCTGCTGAAGGTGGCCCTATTTTTACACCAGTCTTAGCTGTACTTATTCTTGCATTACGTTCAGGTGTATTGTTTTTAAGATTAGAATTTCTTATGTTTTATATCGCTTCGTCAGACATTGGTTTTCTATTCAACTTGGTCTCAGTTTGATAGTAACATCTAATGTCATCTGATAAGTGATACAAAGTGTATTCTTTACTTATGTCTCTTTTTAATACAAATCTAGTGAACGCTTCTTGTAAAGAATTTAAGGGTTTGTTATAACTCGTTACTGACTTAAATTCTTCAAAACTTTTACAATCTATCCATATTTTTCGTAAACTTGTGTATTTTATTACGTTGTTTATATAAATATTAATATTTTTTTGCTTTGTTGATTGACTAATACATATAATTCTCTTAGGTTTTTCTTTTTTGTAAGTAAGACTCCATCCAACTGGTATTCGTACATCATTACTTATAACTAAAGACTCACCTGTTCCAATTTTGTATATTGTTCTAAACTTTAGTATGTCACCATTCTCGTTTTTTGGCACTCTACCTTGACACCAACCCTCTGGAACGGGTAATTCTTTAAGTATTTTCATTTTACTAAAATTGGTGGTATTATAAATCCACTTAGTTCCATATTGAGTATTATTACTACCTGTTTGTGCTATAGACATCGCTCTTGAATATTCTAGTTTTAAATAAGAATAGTCTCTCGATGAAATATATCGGTGTTGTGTTGATGTATCCATAACTGACATCATAGTAAAAGCATGTACCATTTTATAATACTCAAATGTACCAATCTGATACATTTTTGTTAGTAATAGGTGACATATAAAATGCTCTTTTGCTGACAACTGTATTAGATTCTCTTTTTCATTAGTACCGCCCAAACATACTGGTTTTATGTGATGTGTTTCAGTATACCCATCATATACATTTAATTTCCTATACTCAATTATTGAGTAATAAATTTTAGAATAGTTCATCAATTATATTTTACCATATACCTTAAAATTTAATGTAATCGTTAGTAACTATATCCACAACTAATCAGATCTAGTTAACGGTCATCGGTTCTAAGCCGATGCGATGTGCCAATTCTACATTAACCCAAACGCCCAAAAACGGTAGAAATGCTCGGGATCGAACCGAGGATAAAAGATTATGAATCTTTCGTGTTGCCAACTACACTACATTTCTATATCATAAAAAAACCCACATATTGTGGGTCATAAAAAAGCCCACATAACGTGGGCCATAAAATTTATCTATACTGTTAAAATTCTTCAGTATGAGAAACCATAGACCCAACGATAGGTAACATCTGTAATAGTTGTTGCATGAGGTTTAAAGTTAATAGTTTCATTTCGTATCCTGTTAAGTAGATAATCTACTGTGTTTGTTTGTGTTGTAATAGTATATAGTGGTTTGAATTATTTGTAAAGCATTATTTCATACTATTTATATGAATTTTTATACTTTTTCTGCGTTCTTCTTTTAACAATTTTTCTTTTTTATCATACCATTCATTGATTTCATCATAGTTTGGTAATGCAAATCTTGTATTCTCATATCCGAACATAGGCTGCCTGTCAATGTCTATTTGTATCATATGGGGAAAACCATTAGGATGAATTATAAATTGTTTAAAATAATATAGTTCATTTAATTCTAACATATATTCAACCATAGAGTTGTCTATACAGTTTGCTAAAATTTATAATTTTAACATTTTACAATTCACTTATAAAGTAATCTTGATAGGTGATTGTTTAGCCCACTGCTGGCTTTCTATTAGGTTTGATATGAAATCATTCCCAATTGCTTTTCTTAGAATATTAAGGCTTCCGTTAATATCAGCATTTATTATATCACCGTTATTAGTTTTAAACAAGCCTCTTTTAACTCGTTTGCCTTTATATTCTACATGCTTCTTTATAGGTTCTAAATCTAAAGCACTACATTTAGATGTATATGCTTCATCTACCAATTTAACAATTCCTCCTACTGCTTCGAATTTATAAGTTATTAAATCTATAAATCGAGCATGAGGTATCATTACAAAGTTTTGATTATTCTTAGAACCTATATTAACTTCTTGTTTCCATTCTTTATTTTTACCAACAACTAAAGTACCTATCTTATTATTTATCAACCAGTTAACAATATATCTAGATGCTTTATGAATATAATCATGTATTTTATTATTTCTCTTATCAGTTAAACATGATATACGCTTAGAACTCTTTTGTTTCTTTGGCAGCTTTGATTGTAATTTAGCTTTTGTTTTATTATAATATTGGTTTATACTTTTTAATGGTCTACCGTTTATCAATATGTGCCTTATTAGAGCTTGATTAGTTGTTATAGCCGCTAAATTGTTTACTCCAATATCTATACTTGCTACTAAGTCATTAATTAAATCCTCTTGATGTATTGTTTGTTTAAATATTGCCTTTATAATAAAATGATTAAGTTTAGGTATAATCTGAATTTCTCGAATTTCGCCTTCATATTTTGATAAATCTAATACAATATCGGTTCTTACTAATCTAATATGATTCTTAGGCAATTTATTTGTTAATAATGCCTGTTTCTCAAATGTCACTATATTCATCCCTTTATTATAATTAGGAATTCTCGGACATTTCTTAAATTTCTCTGTATTTTTATTATATGATTTAATAGCGGCCCAATAAGAATTTATATTAGTAGTAAGTTGCATCCATACTTGATTAGAACATTTAGCAGGTATATTAGACCAATGTTCGCTATCTTTACCAATATAATATAATTCTGCATTAGTCAACGTAATAACATTATTATCAAAATAGCTATTTCTGTATTCATACAACATAGTATTATACAGATACCTAGATTCTAAACAAGCATTTTCACACCATTTATAATAGTCATGAGATTGGTTTATTTTCAATACTGTATAAGAACGATTATTTGATTTCATTTAATTAGTTGTTCATTTACTAATTTATCTAACATGTTACACCAATATTTTAATAGCAGAAGGTTTAATTTCTTGTGGTATTAATTCTTTAACGTCTGGTAAGAGGTCTAAACAATACTTAGTAAAGTTCCTTTTTCCTTCAGTTTCATCAATATCATTATATGCTCTTCTTGCAGCTTGGTAAATTAAATATAAACCAGTTGCATCGCCTTCATAAGAAGTAGTCAATGCATATAACAAATCAGTATAATCAGTTTTATTCTGTTTAGCATCAACTGCAAACGAATAAACCTTTAACAGTCCATTACATGTATTGACGGATTCTGTACTAGCATTACTGACTGTTGATAGTGAGGATAATAAAATAAAAATCAGTAATAACTTTTTCATTTATTCCTCATCGTCATCATCAATTGCTGGAAATGGTGAGTTGCCAGCAAAAAATCCTAAACCATTTGCTTCATCACCCATTTTAAGTAATGCATCAAGAAATGATTGTTGTAGTGCTACTCGTAATTCTTCACGGTGTGTTTGATAAGGTGTCATGGCTTGCGTCCAAAATATAATGTATCTGTAATTGTCCAGCTTTCAGTAAATGACTCATCATCAAATGAAAACATTGGTGTATCATTATCAAAACCTAGTTCTTTACATATTGCATAAAACATGTTTATCTTCCCATCAGCTGGCATGAGGTGTATTAAATTAACATACTCCTCACCAGTAATATGAATACGAACATTAGTAAACTCTACACCTTTATGAGACTTTAAATTAGTTAAAGTTAAATTATCCATGTGCTTGGCAATTTCTCTAGTTATATATGCAATAAGAGAATTGGTGTTGTTTACTTTAAGTGCATTAATTCTTAATTGAGTCTTTTCACGTAAGTTCATTTACTTTACCTTTTTTAGGTGAATAGATAAAAATTGGAAGTGAATTGCATTAAATCCTAATGTGGAATTTGGTGCCTTTAATGATAAAGAATAGTATTTATCGAAGCCTACTGTAATAAATCCACCGGAGGTAACACTTAATACAGTACCCTCAACGCCGACTAGTTCTCGGATATAGAAACCATTTTTAACTTTTACCTTTAAACCAACAACCGCATTTTCAACTTTCATAACGATGTCCTTTATAATATGCGAATTATAACAATATATGCCAATTTTGTAAAGTGTATTTTAGTTTTTTAACGCAGACAAATTTGTTCTAACTTCCATTAAAACTAAACCTAATAAATTTTGTCCACGCCATTGATTAGGTGTGCTATTACGAGCTTCTTCAATTGACATTGCAATAGCCCAAATTTTATCAGTTGGGTTACATTCAACTAAAACTGTATTACCTGTTGCTAACAGTTTATCAGCTAAGTCTTTATTTTGAGTATATTTTAGCCAATTTGCATCGTACATGACTTTATAACGAACTTTATCCCATTCGTAGTCAATATAGTTCTTAACTTCTCTTCCATACGCTTTAGCATCAAATGGATTAGTTGTTGCTAAAATTTTAATAGCAGTATCAGTATCTTTGAAGAAAATAGCCTTATGATACATAAAATACTGTTCTGTATTTGTAAAGACAAGGCCATTTTCAACAAATCGACACCGCTGAAAATTACTCATGTAATTTTTCAGGAAATAGAAAAAATTGCTACCAATCTTACTATTACTAATTGCAGTTTCAAGACTTTTTTCAAGTTTCTTTTGGTCAATGTTCATTATGTTCTCTTTTTGTTAAGATTCAATTAAAAATATTTTTACTAAAGCACCGCAACCATCACGGTCGTCATAATACTCTAAAGTTACTACGTTATTATCCCAACCAAATAGTTTTGGTATTTCACTAATTGTTTTAATTACTGTATGAAGAGTATTTTCTTTCATACTGTTAACTACGTCTTTACCAGTAAGGTGTAAACTAATAGAGTAATACTTATCACCATTAGTGTCAATAAAAGAATCTGATGGTCTTAAATTTGTTAAAGTATGTTTTATCAGTCCCTTTACATACGGGTAATAAAAATTATTCATGTGTTAAGTCTCGCTTATGTGCTTTCTTTCTTCGTTTAGTTAAATTACGAAGATACCTTTCTTGTTCTTCTTTGTTTAGTTGCAAATAGTATTTTGTATCAATTGAAAGTGACTTGTCAAATTCATCTTTACGAGTATATAAGTTGTACCAAGCATACTTGATACTACCTAAAATATATTCGCCAATGTCTTTTACAGTTTTTTTCATTACTTTAATGTCCGTACATCTAAACTGTATTTTTTTCCTGTTTTAGGACAAACATACGAATAGTGGCTAACTAAAATAGCACTTCCAACGATATCGGGATTCTTACGCAACATTCTTTTAAACGCTTTTAATGTGCGTACATCGTTTGAATGATTTGCGCTAAACTCCATACCATCTTTAATCAACTGTTCACGATTCAAATAAAACTCGTTAGAAGAAATCCACTTATTTTGTGGTGTAATCCAAGTAAATCCCGGTGCAAAAACTGAGCGGAAATATCTATGGCATAAAATATCTTTTGGGGCTTCAAATATGAGCTTCATAGTGTCTCCGTAAAAATATAGTGTAACATAATATCATTGTTGATAGTGTTAATTATTGTAACCAGTGCATAACTTTAGCTTGTAATAAATCCCAAATGTCTGGGTTTCCTTGAAACAAAAAGAATAATAAGCCTATAAAAAACCAAAATAAAAAGTCTTCAAAATCCATAAAATTCTCTTAAACTATGTTATGGGCCTTTTCTATTGCCCGAGCGATATATAAAAACAGCGGATCTGTATTGAGACCAACTGCACCTAATAAACCAGCATAGCAAAGATGATCATAGATTTGATCATCGGTTAAAGGCACTAATATTTTAGTAGAAAGTTTAGCTTTTAATAAGGCATTCTCTTCCTTTAATGTAGTAATCTCAGCTCTATTCTTATCAATAATTTCACATAAACTATTAGCATAATTATCATCTTGATCGCAATTATATCCGTCATCATCAATACTACCATATACCATCAAGTTCTTCCTCATACAAAGTTATAAAACATAATGTAGCAATGTGTTCTGATGCCACTTTAGTTCTAAAATGAACAAATACATCACTACCATCTAATGAATGGCAAAGCATGAGACATCTTACTGCGTCATGCTTCATCATTTCTCGATTTTCTTTAACATTTAAAAAATCAAGTACTCGTTTCACGATATACTACACAATTAAGTTTTTCATTAACGTCAGGGCTATAATTTTCAGTAATATTAAATCTATACTGCGGTATAGCCTGACCCAATTCCAACCTATCAAAAGTGGGAGATATACCATTACAAATAAAATAGTCGTAATCAGAATCATAATACATATACAGCGGCATAAAATCAATTAAATTAAAAATTTTAATTATTGTAAGTGTACCATCTTTATGATTAATTAAATCAGAAGTAATTTTAATAATACCACGACGGGCATTATTGATTGAATCTTTAATATAAATCATCATATTAATCTGCAATCCAAGTGCTTCTACTTTTTGGTGTTTCCCACCAATCAATTTGGACAGTCTTAACTCCTAAATTTTGCATTTTTTCGTTAACTAATTTCCCCATCCATTGACTAAGATTTTCTGAGGTAGGCACAAAATCTACAATTAAAAATCCCTCGAAATATTCGTATTCTGGAGTATTAATTTCTACATCTGTTAAATTGACTTCGTACCCTGCAACTAATGTTGTGTCAGTAACATATACTGGTACTAATTTTTTATCACCAATCATTTTTTGATATAACGGGTCTGCTTTAGCTAAAATAAACTTATGGTCAATATATAAATTTATCCATTTTTTCAACCATTCTAAATGTCTAAAATCAGTAACCATACCGGTATTATCTAATTTATCAGCACTTAAAAATACATGTACTTTACCTTCATGTCCATGTAAATGTCTGCAGGCACATTTTAAATCATCAGCATATTTTGAATTTAGGGTTTGAGTATAAACTCTATGACCATATGCAAATTCAAAAGTTTTATCTATTTTCCACATTATGAGTATCCTTTTATTGACCAAACGGGGGTGTTATTTTCCATAAGATACGTGGTATACGGCGTATCTATATTAGTATTGACACTTAATATTTCACTATTAAGTATATGGTTTAAATCATTCATCCTAGTATACATTATACGGATCATGTTAATTCTATTGTCCATTGCATAAGTGAGCTTTTTACCATCACTATCCTTTATGCTTTCAAATTTTTTATGTTGTTCTTCTATAGACTGAGTTTTACTATATTTTATAGGTTTAAAATGATGAAGTCCATCAAATTCTAAAAGTATGTTGTGGTCTGGCAAATAAAAATCATAAAATATAGTATTTTTATTTTTTAGGCCTAGAAATTTCTTCTGTGATATATAATTAATTTTATTATCGATACACCAATTTTCTATTATCTCTTCACCTTTAGAATGATTTCTGTTACATTTCGGACAACCGTATAACTGCTTTTTAGAAATATGTGCGCTTTTACGCATCATAAAAATACCATGTGTCGGACATATTATAGGTATCTTTTCTAATTTCATATCACTTAATAAAGTATAATCATATTTGTTTTTATGTAAAGTAGATGCAACAATTTTATATTCTTCACAAGTTAAACTATATCTCTGACCACTATGATTTTCCATAGAACATATATGACAACGAATATTAGAAACATCTTTAGGCGAGTGTATAAATTCTCCGTGTAACTTACACTTAACAGTAATAGGAGTTCTAGAATTTATATACACACTTTTACTAAAGTCTAAATTAATGTTTTTATTAAGCCTACACCTCTCCATAAACATTTCTGGTGTTATCTTTTTAGTAGATTTCATTAACCACCGTGCAGATTCGAACAATGTGTATCTGCTTTCCATTGGCGGTAAGCACATGGAGCTATTTGGGTATAAGTTTTAGTTGAGCGAAATTTCTTTTCCATATTATTATTCCTTTTTATTATGTTATATACCCAATCCTATAGGCATGAATGGGAACATGTCCCCATTATATTATAATTCATTACATTTTGCAAATGGTTAGTTTAGTTAACACGGGAAAGAAGGTCAAGAATTTTTTGGGCTTTGTCTTTAGTTTTGCTAATCCAAGCATTAGCTAACTTTTGGTAAGTTTTATCAGTGCCAATAATGGCCAACATATAATCGACATCACCAAAATCTTTCATCCATTCATAAGCATGTTTGGGAGTAGTGATTTTAGATTTCATTAATGCACAATCTTCTGGAAAAATGTTTGACCATCGAATACACTGATAGCCGGTAGTAACAAGTTTAGCCATATCCTCTTTATTACCAACTCCACTAGCCCATCGTAACGCATCATCGCCGTCTACCACATGTTGTTTCATGTAATCAGCATCATTAGGGAAACGACGTGCCCATATAAACGCATCATAAGAATTATCAATGTTAGATTTTAAACTTTCTTCATAACCAATTGTTTGTAATGCTCCTCAATTGACTCGAGAACACTAGCTAATTTAATATCTACAATAACCTTAAATGTTGACATAATAGTTACCAAAGTGGGTTTGTATGTCAGCATTATAACACAATTGGCTTATCAGTCTGTTATGATTGTGTAATTACCATCTAATGAATAAAAACAAATTATAAACATCAGCATCATCCTCAGAGCCACTAGGACTACGATACGGTGCTCCTTTACTAATAGATGCACTATAACCGTTTATAGTTAATTTATTAATTATACGATTGACAAAGGGGGTATTTGCTTTATCTTTATCATAGCTATCGTTACGCCAAGAGCAACGATCTGTAAAATAGTTTATTGAACGCTCACCTTTATGAGCAGCCACAGTGATACATTCGCTAATATCATTAAGAACTTTATCTATTTCAGCTTCGGAATCTAAAGAAATTTGTTTGGCTTCAAATGCTTTAATCATTTTAAATCTCTCTTAATAGTGTAAGTAACTAGACATGATATACTTATGTCCATGTTCGACTGTACTTCCTTTATGAGGAAATAACCATAGTGGAGGAAATACTAATACTGAACCTTTTTGTGGAGTAAACTCTAAAGGAGTATCTTTAAAGAATACAGTTTTACCAGTATCTTTATTATCGCTAAGATACCATAAAAATGCTAAGTATCTTCTAGCAGAATTATGATCCGCCACATCAATATGCCAATCAAACTTACCCCCAACGTCATATCGTTTAACTCGATACTCTTCATAGTTGGTAGGATTAGGCATTGTAAACGGCATAATTTCTTGACGATAATGATTGAAAATTGCAGTTTGCAAATAAGTTACATTTCTAATTAATTCACGATTAGTAGAATGTTGGTTTATATTAACTTCGGAGAATACGCCAACATCATTGTTGTGTGTAATCTTCGAACTAATATCATAATTAACTATCAAACTGTCACACATTTCTAATGGCATGACATTATGATATATCTTAATAAAGTCTTTTAATTCCATCATTTCACCGAACGACACAGTTGGTCAGCACGTTTTAATAAAGTTGGGATACGAAATTTACCAGACATAGATAAAATCATGTCTTTAGCTAATTCGAGTGATATTCCTTCAGAGGAAACATGTAACGGCTTTTTACTTTCACCACGTAAAAGTTCAAAGGATTGAGGTGCATCTTTGTATGGGTTCTTCGCAACGCCAATAACAGGAATAGTACCTCCTAAATGGTCATATAAACGTTTACCCAAACCAGGCTTTTGATTTGCATCTAACCAAGCATAACCATCGACGATAATAAGTTTTGGTGTTAAGTTATGTTCTTCAAGTAACTTTGCGATACATGGTAATTCACGTAAGTAAAATTGACCAGGAACATATTCACCAACAGATTCGACAATTGATAAGTATTCATCTCTAATCATGGTACTGTTTACCATGTCAAATGCAACACCAGCAACTACCGCATTGGTTTCGTTATATTGTACATCAATAGCTAAAATCATTTTTAATCTCCTAGTATTCAACAATTGTACACTAGGAGACTAATATTTTCAACTATTAATTTACTACTTCGCTATCAGTTTCTTCAATCTTTTTACCACAAAACGGGCAAAAGACTAAAGCTGTAAAATTAGTAGCTTTGTAAGAATTTAAAGCTGCATAATGCGCTATGTCATGCACATGCTTTACGAATGGTATAAGTTTACCGCAACATTCAACAATAATCATCATAATGCTTTACCTAATTCAATATTTTTAATGTGGGCGTTAATCCAACGCATAAACATAATAGCTTTATCAGTATTCATGAAAGTTGCATCACCAGTATCACACACAGGAACGGGAAATTCAAAACCGCATTCTGTTTTATACCATAATTCTTTTTGTTTGTAGTGAGAGAATGTAACCATTTTTCCGCCAATAATCATCGCTTTAATATCATATTTCATTTTATTTCTCTTTTTTTAGGAGTATTATAAAGAAACCAATCCTTATAATACAGTGGCATTATTGCCGTTTTAGTCATCTAATAGACCAGGTGCTAGTTTTTCAACATGTTGTTTAAGGTTATTTTTATCTGTAGATGCATCAACTATTTTACCAGCTAAATGCACATCATTAGAACCCTTTAATGTTTTATTAGCAATAGTTCTTAAATTGGTATCGTCTAAAGTGCCGTGTCCGTTATTAAGAATAATGTGAGCTAATGCATTACGGTGTTCACTAGGCTGTGCCATGGCATGCATAATAACATGACCTTTAACTTGAGGATCAAGGCTACGAGTTGCATATGAAAGCTGACGTAAACCGTTCACTTTTTCAAAGTCTGGATGCTTCATTAGCTTTTTAACACCTTCAACATCTAAATCTTCAGGTGCATCTAATAAATCACTTATCTCTTGTGTTGATTCCATAATATGTTGTTGTACTAACGTTTTAAAATTTGACATAAATTACTCCTTTAAATTATTTAAGAAAGCAGTTTTAGTTGAATTTCAATACGTTTTTCTTCAATTAATTTAGCAATATTCATTCTAACTTTAACCAATGTTTCGTTTAGATTGGTTCGTTCTGACATAGTTGATAAATTACCAATTTTCTTAAATTCTTCATTAAGTTTAGAACCAATACCTAAATAATGGCTTCTTACATGTTCTAATTCTTGTAGTGTAGTTGCTTGATTAATTTCTTCAATTACTTTGTGTTCAATTGTCATTTAGTAGTCCCTATAATAGTCGTGTTGTAGTATATACGATAGTCTAGGTTCTGCAAGTCCAGTACCATAAGAATATTCCAATTCTACGCCGTTCAATACGCCTTTAGTAATACCATATGAACCAAGCTCAATTTTTGTTACAGTATCAATAATATCATAACCTTGACTTGTTTCAATTACGCCACACGAACAGTATCTATCATAAAAGTCGCAAGCATCGCTTATAAAGACTTTCATATTATTTCTATCTTCAGAAAATAATTCACATTTTAAAAACATTAAAAAATGAGTATCATCTAAAACCTTTTCGTTACGGAAACATGGAGTTAAGCCTAAATGCTTTCCCTTAAACTTTCCCTTTTCATAAATTTTTAGAAATGATTGTTCAGCAGAACCAATGTATGAGTTGTCAATATCATGATTAGTATTTGGTATGTCAACTGGTTTAGTGATGTTATTGTAATAATGTGGTACTACAATAGGGCAGTCAGTAAACACATACCCCTTTACGCTATAATAGTCTAATGCAGCGTGTACAATTTTAGCTGATATATTGCTTGCATTCATCGTGTACCTTCCTTAAACACTTTTTTTGTTATATTTTTCATAGTTATTAACGATTCAATCGTTATTGTAGGATGATGTAATTCAAGATACGATTCTATAGCACCTATTACATCAGACAGCTCAAGAAGCACCATAACATCACAGTTTTGTTGTTCAGCATCTAGTGCTTCATTTACTTCTTCTAATACTTTAGACAGCTCTCCAACTTTGCCTTTAGTAATAGGTGTTATATGATATCCCATTTATTTTCCTTTTAATTTTCAGTAACGTCCTTTGTTGTCATATAATGATAAATCTCATCCCAATGGATATGAGGATCAAAACCAGCTTTATCATCAATTAAGATACTAAAGTAAAACTTCTTATCAAAACATCCATAATGGGTATTTGCAAAGAGTGGATTCTCATTAAAGAAGTCTACACGGATGCCATGCTCATTAAAAAAGTTAATAATATTCTTTTGCTCTTCATCGTAGCACGAAGACCATAAAATAATTTTAGAATGAGGGCAAGCTGTAATTTCTTTAAGAGCTTTGAGACAAGCATCATTTACCCAATTATATTCGTTAGACACATAATTAGAGTGAAAACATACACCATGCAAATCAATTTTCCAAAAAATCAATGGATATTTCTGTCCACGTAAATCATATGCTCGCTTAATTGCATTTGTAATCATGTTAAAATCTCAAACAATTGTGTATAAAACTTCAGTAGCATTATATCCTTCATCAGAAGAAGGATCTCTTTCGCTATAAGAGAACTCAAAGGTACCATCACTATGTGATGTAATCGCTTTATCGGAGCTATTAATCATAGTTACTCCAACAAGATCCACTAAATGTTCTAAACAGGCCTTATTAATAACATCTGGCTTATTTTTAAACTTATTGTCGTCTTTATCATAACCATACACAATACCATTTTGTAGACCATGTACTGTATTATGCAACGCCCAAGTAATAATCACTTTGCTCATTCTATCTCTCCACTATTTGTAAAGTATAACAAAAAAAGCCTATAATGTATAGGCCTTTATGTATATTGGGTTAAATGTAATTAGGCACCGCCGTGTGCTGAAAATACACATTTCCAAGATGATACGTCGCCGTCATTCCACCAAGCCTCTCCGAATTCATTATGATGATCTGGCAATTTATGAGGAGAGTCTGCATCAAATTCTATAATAACATCTCTTCCTACTTTCATAGCCCATGCCATTGCAGCAATCATTGTAGTAAAGCCACGAACAGGTGTATGTATGCAACCAGTCTGGCGATAAAGTCGAGCTTTTCTTTGTGTAGTTGCGTGGTATAAAATCTTACCTTTAGTCTCAACTAATGCAATTTCATTAGAAGTAGTATTTTCTTTCATATTAAAATCTCCAGTTAGTCAGTGTATCTACTATCTATGTGCTGTTATTATAACATAGTGACGATAAAACAATGCCACTACTATGTTATTAAATGTAATGAGTAATACTGGTATCTTTATCTATATACCTAAACTTACTTCTTTCATTTAAAGCAATATCATCGTCACCATCTTCTACTATAACAAAGATATTAACATTATTTGCTTTAATTAGAAAGGTGTCAAACGTATCAATAATGTCAGCATCATAAGGATTTAATAATTCATACAGTTCTCTTAAAAATGATTTTCCTTCTTCACCAGTTGAATAACTACTTAGGTCACCTAACGAAGGTTGATACCCACTATCTTCTTCACATGTATCAGAAATAATATCAAACCCACGACCATAAACCCGCATTTCTTGCCATTCGTCAGTAAACTCAGCTCTATGCTTGCGTAACAGTATTCGTAAATCAGTTATAAGTTTAGTGGCAGTTTCTACAGGGGAAACATAAGGTAACGCAATCTCAATATACAATTTTTCAATAGTATGAGGTGCATCGTCATTGTGCATATCCCACATTTTAACAATTGATTCAGAATCAGGCAATGTAGTTCGGATATCAAGTTCTTCACCCAAATGTCTAATTGACGTAATTGTCTCAACTGGTACGCCGTATTTGTCTAATACAGCCCAACCATAAAACTCACGCTTTGTTTTTGAAGTGCTCATTGCTTATCATCCTCTTTATTTTTTTGGTATGCGATACATTGCATAGTACCCATATGAATGGGTGACTTACAGTCCTGACAATACGCATGACCGCATTCTTTACACATCCAGTCACCCCAATTAGGTCCACAGTTTTTGCGTTTAGGTAGTTTTTCACCACATTCACATTTCATAAAATCACCTTAATTATCTTTGTGGTAACGTTCAATAACTGCCATAGCACGTTTATACAAAGTATGATCACCACCTATCAAAACTTTCATCATCAAAGTCTTTTCAGTAATAAAGACTTTGGCAAATCTTGGATCATATTTCATAATAGAAACAGAGTTATGAATCAAATCAGCCAACTTAATAGTTTTAGCTTGATCGGATGCTTTTGCAGTATGATCTAAATCCATTGCTTTACGGAATTTTCTGTTGCCGTCTTCTTTTTTACTGATATCAGTCAACATTTCAACCAATATAGAAATTTCAGAACCAAATGCCCGTTCAATCTCATCTAATGTAGCGTGAGTATCTTCAACTGTATCATGCAACAATGCAGCACACAATTGAGCGATAGTATGTGGTACACTTTTTACAATATGCATTACAGCCCGAGGATGAACAATATAATCATCACCAGTATATTTGCGTTTTTGACTGATAGCAGCATGATGATATTCAGCAAAGGCATCAGCACGTTCGACAATGTCAGTAATTGCCAACATACGAGCGTCAAACAATGTTTGTTCCGCTTCTGTCATTTTTACTGTTGTTTCTTTAGTCATTTGCCTCACCCTTGATAAAATGTTTAAATTAAACTATGTGCATATTATAATAAAAAACCTAGCATGTAGCTAGGTTATTATTGTTAACTTTTGTTATGCTTTAGTCCACATCATATCTTGAATTTTCAAAATTAAGTCAGTAGCCAACTCAATATTTGGTTTCTTCCGCAATGTAGTATTAGGATATGCTACTTCACGTATATACTTATCCTGTTCTTCACCGTAAGCAATTAGTTGATCGTAAGTCCAGGAACCATTACGGATTTCTAGTAACTCTTTAAAATCCTTCCGGCGTACATTAACTACACCATCTTCTAAAATTTCACGGCACATACGAAGTAGTCGAACTAAGTGCATACCATGCTTACAATTACCATGATATGCAACTTTTCCATTACGGCGTGTAATAAGTGTCCCATTTTTAACCATAAAGCAAGATGTAACTGCATTAACTACTGGTACTTTTGATATATTTTCGCATCTGGCCACACGTTTAGTTGGTTCAGGATGTTTCCATAAATGAACACCATAGCTAGGATTATGCAAAATATTATCAGTTGTATATGGTCCAGTAATATGCGATGCATGGCCTGCCATTACACATAGTCTTTGTACCTCATCTGCCAATTGTTTCGACGTAGTTGAATATACATAACTACCATCAGGACGTTTAGTTCCATCACCTTGTAGCAATGCAGTTAATAGAATATTCAATTCTCTTCCGCTCAATTCAAATACCCATTTTGGTAAATGAATATTTTTAGATAGTCTAGAACACTCGTCTACTAATATTTCAGCAACTTCGCCCCTAAAAGTCCATATATTTTCTGGATATCTTCCTATACCTTTGTCGTGAATTTTGTGACAACATTTAATTTTACCAGAATTTCTTAATTTTGTCATGTTTTGTGTTAATACCGACCTTGGTTTAGATTGTGATATTGTAACATACCGAAGTTTATTTGTTTTATCAATATATGAACTACCTTCACTTACATACCAGCCAATTACTCTTAGATAATTATGCATATCTAAATATTTAAAAATATTTGTATTTATTCCTTCTGGTAGTTTATGACGACTAGATTTAGGCACTAAATGATGCACTACTTCAAAATAATCGGGTAGCTTACATGCTTGTGTGAACTCCCATTTATCGTATATTTTACCAGTATTTCTTTCTTGTTTTCTAAAAAACATTCTATGATTTGATGTAACCATTGTATCCTGATATGTGCCAAAAATATGATACATATTACCTGTATATAAATTTTGACATCTTTCAATTATAGGCTGCATTTCTACTTTCATACTCTCGGTATTAAATGTACCAATTAATTCTTCATCGCTAATGTCTTTATATAATTTCCAACCGTTCTCTGTTAAAAATTCGGTATCTTCTGAATAACAATCTACACCTACTGCCTTAAAATCTAAATGACGTTTACATAAATGCAACAAGTCAGTCAAATTATCAAGTTTCATTGTTTTAAGCAATTCAACCATATCATCAATAGCAACAACCTGATCAATAGTTAATTGACCTTCAATAAGGGTACGAGCCTCACTATTACGTTGAGCTAATTCATTTTCAATCATGCCATATAATTGAACCTTTTTATCTTTAAGGTTACGCCAATTCCAGTAATTAGTCCAATCATCCAAAGTTTGTTGATATTCCTGAATGTTAAATTTAATTACATGTAACGGAATACGACGATTACCATCACTATCGGTATGCTCAAAATGTTCACTATTTGTAATCAAATGAAACGTTTTAGTAAAGGTAGAATGTCCTTTTGATTGGTATAGACCATAGATATTGCCACCATAATGAACTAATTGATGACCGTCTTGAAAGTCTTCAATATTAATTTGAAACATTTTATCAGCAGTAAAGTTAACCACTAAACTAACATAGTCAGTCTGTTTAGGTGGGTTAATATCACGTGGATTATTTTCCCATTTGGATTGATTCTTCATCGCCTTTAATTGACTTCGAGAATATCCACAAAACGTATGCACCACATTACTAGATAATAGCTCGCTACGATTTTTTCGTAGCAATTGATATGCAGCACTATCAGTTATAATGTTCGATTCGTCGACCCACAGTAGCTCTATTATATTAGGGTTGCCTTCTGAATATAGCTTCATAAATTTGTTTAATTCATAAGAAACTGAATCTTTTTCATTTGGGTCGTTATATTGCCCAGTATTGAAGAATTGAGTTGTGTATTTCCGATCAGCTACGAAAATACCTCTATAATCAATATCAGATGAAGTAGTATTAGTGCCGTAGGCATGTGACCCGAGAACTGCATTAAATATTTGTTTCATATCTTTCACTCCGCCGTAATAATGTTTTTACACCTAATATTGCATTTGGTAGTCGTTTAAGCTCTTTATCTGACATCCTCAGAATTCCAATTCTTATTAAGTTTTCAATATAGTTCATATCCATATCTCTTAAAAATTCTTTAATTTCAAGTTCTGTGATAATCATACTGTTACTAAATTTATTTTTCAGTGCATTGAATTTAACTAATACAATCTCTTCGTTAATTCTACTTACTGGCTTAATCTCATATATAATACCATTAACCATAAAATCAGGAGTATAATGTCTAATTTTATCGTTTAATGTATATTGTACTCTATATTCTTTATTTTCGCAACCTACCACTGTGTGACCTTCACTATGCCAATAAAGTAACCAAAATAGCTCTAATGAGCTTCTAAACCATTTATTATTAAAGTAACCTTTTATTCCAAATCCACAGTTAGGTGATGGAGTTTTACCAAACATAGGATTATCTTTACCTCTCAAAACTCTTCCTGGTTTATTATACATTGGCTGCATCTCGGTAGGCAGCCCTTTATTCCAAGGACTACCATTTTTTAGAAAATTAGTATTGCCTTTCATTTTAACTGACATACTTTTCTTTTGTTCATCAGTACGGTGTTTACCTGTATTAGATAATGCGCCTTTCCTTCTTGTTTCTTCAGAGCGTATATTACCAGTTGATAATTTTGATAATATTTCTCGACCTGCATCACTTTTATGCCAGCAAAAATTGCTACAGTGTTTAGAATACCCATTTCTCCATTCAACATTTGATTCACATGATATACACTTTGGTTTACTATATATTTTGTATTTTATATGATACCACCGTTGTGGGATTGTGGCAGATTCGTCAAGAAATTGAGTATCTGCTACTATTCTACGTTTTAATAAATCAAAATGAGACAATCTCATTATTGTTGAAATACTACCATTACTTTTTATTGCAAATTTTTCCATTAATTCTATTATAGATAAATTTTTATCATATAATAAATCATAATCGTCTAATAATAACTTTACTCTTTCTCTAATTGTGGTACTATTAGGTAGAAATGATGTTGCAGCTAATATTGCATCAGTGTAATCATACACCTTAGAATCTTTACCCTCTATACTAAATCTTCTATTAGTTTCAACTAATTGTATATTTCTCAAAGTGTCCTTTATAACAGTATTCATATTAAATCCCATAAACTAATCTATACTATTATATAGTCAGTTCATACAAATGAAATATCAATCAATATGTAAATTTAATGAATTTTGTCACTTTCATACACACTAAAAGTAAATGCTACTTTAGAACAAAGTAGTTCGTGACGATGACTACGCAATAATTCATAAGCAGGAGAAGTAGTAACAATATCTTCGTCATCAACCCAAAGTAATTCCACAATATTTGGATTACAATCGGAATAAAGCTTCATGAATTTGTTCAATTCATAAGATTTAGAATCCTTTTCTTTAGGATCACTAAACTCATTAATAGTATAAAACGGGGTTCGTATAAATTTAGGATCAGCTAAAAAGATACCACGAAAGTCGTTATCGGAAGTTGCAGTATTAGTACCATATGAATGGCTACCTGCTTTTCCTAAGAAAATGGTTTGCATAGACTTTATCCTATTTACCTAAAGTAAATGTTTTTGTAATAGGGCTAAATGATGAATCACGAGAGAAACGCTCATCATATGCTTTTAATGCTGCGTCAGCATACCGTGTAGGTGTATCAGTTTGCTTAACATCACTGTCACTAGCCACACTGTTCCATACAGATGCCCAAACTTGGCGGCGGGCAATTTCGTGTTCTTGAGCAGTAAACATTATATTCTCCAAAAGTGCTTATGTTGTGGTTACATTATACAATATTACAGTAATTTGTATGTAACCTTTATGTAACTATTAACATGAAGCTATCAAGTTTATAGAGTAGGAAAATTATTATAATAAAGAGAAGATGTGTATCTAACATATATTTGTTAAATGCAAATCCCTCCATAATATAAATTTTCTCTTTAGGTAATACCACATACCAAAATAATATGTTTAAAAGTAATGGTATAGACCAATATAAAAGTGGCATAACCATTAATAAAATAGTCAAAACTACTGTTTCAAGCATATAAACATTAAGCACGGTATTATCTGTAACTTTAAAGAGTTTCATCAGTTTAGTCCAAACCGTGTAAGTGAAATGATTAAGTAAATTATAATATAGCTAAAAAATACAAAATCAGAAAAGGAAGAACCACCATAAAGAAACTTCAATACATCAGGATTACGTTTACCAAAAAAGAACCAAATAACCCAAATACCTAAACCCAAGCATAATACTGTTGACAACATTGCCATAGGTGCAGTCATCAATCCAATAATATAGAAGGTTGATACTACAACATACAATACCCACATAATAATGTTCATATTACTTCCCCTTAGGAATGCGTACAAAGTCAACAACACACCGTTCTGTTGCAGGCATATTAACTTCGCATTGGGCAATACCACTACGAATTTTAACAATAAAGGCAGTTGCTACGCCTGCAGATGCAACAGTAATAATTAAACAACAAAGCATATAGGTTTTAATAGCGTTCATGTAAGTCTCCGTAAAACATTAGTATAATGAAAAACCTAGCATATAGCTAGGTTCTTATTGTTACAGTTTGTAAAGCATGTTAATCAAAAAACACCTCTATTAGTATGTCTTGCTTTATAGTATAGTTTAGCAACATCACCGCTATAGCCATAATCTCTAATAACCGGATATTCCTTTCCAGTTATAGGATGTGTAAATAATCCCCAATTATGTAAACTAGATATATCTCCAGGGTGTGTATCTGTATCAGCAGCAAAGTGTAAAACATTAGATGTTAAACTATGTTCTATATATTTGTCATGATCAGAATCTTTAGCATATCTTGGTCGTTTACCTAACGACATGTCATAATCATTCATTATCACTTTACTAAATTTATCATAATCCATTCCATTAGGTAATTCTTTAGATTTAGTCAATTCTTTAAATTTAGATTTTTTTAAATCAGTAACTTTAGGCATTTCTATCCAATGATGTTCAGGATGATAAGATAAAATTGGTGCTATTACACCATCGGTATTAGTAGTATAATTATTATTGCTATCAGGTTTTATAATACTATGGTATAAATGCATACTATCAGCTTCATGTTTATTTTGATGTTCACCTAGTAGTTGGTTACTACCAGTATCATCGTCTAACGCACCATGAAATGCAATTTTTATAGCAGTAGGTAAAGAAGTTTTGATGCCATCTAATGTAATTGGTTTTTTATCTTTAGGTAAGTAAACTGCTCTTGAGGAACCACGTTTTGGTTTGTCATCTTCAAGACCAGTATCAACACCTTTACTAATTAAATTTCTGACAGTTTTAGCCATTAGATTTAATTTATTTTTAGCAGGATACTGACCATCAAGTATATCCATTATTTCAGTATGAACTTCTTCATAAAGTGGTCGTATATTGTCGATATAATATGTTAAAAAGTCTGTCATAATAGAGTCCATTTATTTCTATTATTTATGTTGAGACATATATAACGCTTCTATTTGTTTTAATCGTTCATATTCTTCAATTGATAACATTACTATTGATGGCTTATTACTTTTGGTAATCATAATTACCTCATTTTTAGCTTGTCTTAAAGTATGACCTAATAATTCTTTTAGTTCAGTTGCAGTAATTACCATAATTATCCTCTCGGCAATGGTTTAAATGTGAAATATGGATCGTAAGATTCACCATAACTAGGACCATCATATACCACAGACCAACCAAACTCATTATATAACGGTTCAAAATCATACCAGTATGAAGGTATACTGCCGCTATGTGTTTCTTTAATTTTACGTTCAATATCTTTATGTTTAATAGTAATCGTACAATTATTTCCAGAGTTAACTGCTAATAAATGATTTATAGCATCAATAACCACATCTGGTATTTGTTTGATTTTAGTTTTGTGTAATTCTATAGGAGATAGAGGAATTGACATATTATTCTCAATTGTCAAAAAAAGAAGTTGTATTACAGTTTAGGATGAAGTAATACACTTGTACTACTTCATCTTTCTACCTATCTTAAAAGCTCTTGTTGAGAGATTAAGCAGCTTTAAACTGGATATTTAACGGCTTACGGATGATTGCATTAAGCATTGTACGCAACACATCAAAATCGCTTTCAGAGTGGTTTTTATCAACAGCACCCACTTTATGTGTTTTGGATGTGTAGAAAATTGCGTTTGAGAATAAAACATTAAACTTCAAACTGTAGATACCGTCTGAATTTTTCTCAATAACTGGATCTTTAACAGCATTAGCACGGAAACCACGAGCACCATAAACACGGGATTTTTCAGCCCATTGTTGTACCGCGGCAATAATTTCTTTACGCTTACCACGTAATTGTGAATATGCATTAACAGGAATGTCAACACGAACATAGTAGCCAATTAACGGTTCAGATGTAGTGTCCGTCATTGTAACAGGAGACATTGTCTTCAAAGTGTCGTGTACTAAAAGCATTTCAACAGCTTTACGCTCAGATGGAACGGAAAGTGTAGTTGCAGTACCAACGTCTGAAAGTTGTACTGATGTGGATTGTGTATAAGTCGCGGTGTCAAAGCCACGTACTGTCCAATTGCGATGTTTACTCATTGTGTTTACCTTTGTTGGTTTGTTTAAATTTAAGCAATGTGCTTTCTATGTCGTTATAATAACATAATTGAAAAGATGTGCAATAATCTATTTGTATAGCTTCTGTAACAAATTTACATAGCAGTAACGTACCAGAAGGCATCAAGAACAAGAGATAATTAAAGTTTAGTACAAAGGTACTACTATGGTATAGAGCAGCCTTAAACGCTCTTGTCTTCGGGTTACTGTGGTTATAAAATATTTTAAAAAGAATGTGAAATAAAGTGAAATAAGGCTTGACAGGTTCTACAAGTGTTTGTATAATTACTGGAGTGAAACGACATACAAACCCAACAACGACGAAGCCACTAAAACCAACTAAGACGAACGAAGTGAGTTAAAACTTTACTAATAAAGAAATTTAGATAATACTTGATGACGAAGTCATCAACAGTCGAACGAAGTGAGACTGTAGGGTTTAAAACAACTTTAAACCAGGGTTTAAACCGGTATTAATAACAACTTTAAACCGAACTTAGTTCGCTATCGCTCACTCTAAAGTATCTTCGCTCCGCTCGATAAGCTCACTTCGTTCGCCAGTATAATATAATCTTTTCTTCTGTCAACACTTTTTTAAAAATACTTTATATAGATAAAATTCGATAGCATTCATCACTTATACCTAACACTAAACTCTCTAGAAGCTATCAAGAACGCTTACAAATACATTTTTAGTACACATGTACTATAGAGCGTTCAACTACTCTTAAACGCTCTATTTGACGCTTTAATCTACATTAGTGATTTTTACAAGGTCCTTTGGTTTAATATCAGTCCACTTAGGTGTGTTTTTACCATGTGATACCGAAATTACAAAACCAGTAGTATTACTTGTCAATCGTACTGCATAGATTTTTTCATAAGCATCTGTATCTTTATTGAAAATAAAAGTAGAGTTAAGGTTTTGATAAATGCCCAAAAAATCATTCATAGTAGTTTGCTGCATTGTGGTTTCCTGTAAAGGTTCAAATTTTGCTTTAGGTAAATTAATACCTGGTTTTACTTTATCTAAATTTCGTAATAAAGTATAAATGCTGACTAACATCATACTATCAGAAGCAAAAAATACTAATTTGAATACATCATCAAAATTAACAATAACCTTAGATTTACTACCAGTGGTTTGATCAGTTAATAAAATTTGATTGGTAGTATAACGAGCAGCATGGTTAATTATAACAAATTTATTATGTTCTTTATCCCACACACAAAATCTAGCACTTTCAATTTTAGATAATGTATTAATTACAGAACATGGTTCGTTACAGATAACAGAATGTAAACCATATCTTTCACTTCGGCATTTATTAATTAACGGTAAATCATTAGAGTTTAAATAGTGCTTTTGTTTTTTATAAGTGTTAACTAATAACAGCATACCTTCATATAAAGATGTTTGACGAATAGTCATCCAGTCATTTGCTTTAAATGTATTATCATTTAATAATACACATTGTACAAAGTTAATAAAGAAATTAGTATTATCAAATATATTTTTATCACTAGGATTCAAATAATTTGTATTATTTGTCATAATATGAGTATATGTACCAGATAAACATGTATATGATCTATACTTTAATTCTGATTTTAAAAAGTATAAACTTTGATAAATATGACCCAATTTTATCATAATTTTCTGATTTACACTAATAGGAACATTATCAACCTTCCAAAAAATTCTGGACGATTTGTTAATGATAACCTGTGTAAAGTATTCAGAGTCCGCAATAAAAAACGGAGAACTATGTTGTTCTGTATAATAATATTGAATATTAATATGCGGAAGATTTAATTTTGTTAATGGCATGATAACCTCTTAAAATTGTTTGTAATAGCAGAATACTTCATACTCAGGGTATTGTATGAGATAGTTTCTACGTTGGAAAAAACGTGATAGTCTTTCATTTATAACTGAATTGACATAAACTACTGCACCTAAACTAGCAGCTAATTTTTCTAACTCAATAATAAAACTGGTGAATAAACCATTACTCATTTTACCCGGATTGGTATATAACGAGTCTATACTGATAACTTTAGTAGCAACACCTGCTAAGATTTCATATTGAACCTTAACATACATATTAATATCATTACACTCAAAATGACTTGCCCTAGACATTTTATTAGTTGATTTATAATGTGTGGTGACCCATTCAGATAGCACGTCAAAGTTTTTCATATAAAATCCTGTTAAGTTAATACTGCAACCATTATAACAACACAACCGCTGGAAATATCTTCTAATTCCATACTGTGACATTTTGTATGGTCGAATTCATATACACCGCCAATATGTACCGTTTCTTTATGCCCTTCAGCAGTAATTGTTGAAACACTATTTGGTAAAATTACAGGTATAACAAAAGTATTATTAGTGAATTTATTTGGGTCTAATAGGTCGGTATGCTCTTCAGCACCTCCACATACACTGAAATACACATAATCTAACTTTTCTTTATTAACACCAATTAGCTCTGAAAGAGATACCATTAATTCGGTATCCGATAATGTGTGTACTTGAAACTTTGCTGGACTATTAACTTTATAATGCTCAAACTTAATTTTGTCTGCATTATCAATTACTTGCGGTGGAATATTAATATCACCGAGAAATTTAATCATTTTTAAACCTTTTATTTAATTTATATGCTATTGTAATGAAAAACCTAGCATATAGCTAGGTTCTTATTGTTACCGTTTGTTACTATTATAATACTATTACATGACACTCTAATACTCGGAATATATCTACATTAAAGCTAATGTCATTATTATGTGCTGATACACATGTTCCATTATTATTCTCTAATTCATGTATAATTGCAGCTTTAACAACAAGAGCTTTATTTAAAATAGTATCGTCTTTTGATAGCATACCAATAAATTTTAGTATCTCGATAGTACGTTGCCTAGCAGTTTCATAATCATAATAAAATGATATAATTTTTGTTACACCATCACTATAACCACCATTAATAGAAAATATTATACCAGGAGGTAATTTTATAATAATTTCAGCACATATTTCTTTTTGTTTATAATACATATTGACACCCTAAATGATAGAAGCCCATCATGGGCTTCTATTTTGCTAACTACTATTTGGCATACCGTTCGTACACTGTATCATTACAACCTAATTTTTTACGGTCTTCGGTGCTCATATAAATGCAAATACGTTCTACTGAATACATACCAATATCTTTAGTAACAACAACAGGGTTGACCCCTTCAGCTTTGAATAGCTCTTTTAATTGAGCAGCATTCTCCTTTGCTTTTTCACTATTACGATGACCCCATTCAAGCATTAAAGATGTACGACGGCCACCTTTAATTGGATCTGTATAAGTTTTCTCAGTTTTTAAACCATGTGTTTTACGGACTTGTGCAATGATTTGAGCAAAACGAGTTTTCATAAAATTTACCGTGTTAGTTAAGTGATTAAACAGTGTAACTACTGTCTTTGTATAACCATTATAATAAAGAACCTAGCTATATGCTAGGTTCTTATTGTTACCTTTTGTTACTTGTCGCTAAATTCAACTAAGTAACGAATGTTTACTTGACTTGTGCGGAACACAATCATCTCATCGTTCTGGATTCCACTTTGACCTGGTTTTGCCCAGATACTGTCGTGTCCCTTTTTATGCAGTTGAGAATCTGAATTACGTGGAACATGGTAATCGCCCATTGCTACATCACATAGGAACATAAAGCAGTTATTATCCTTAGGACCTCCATCCCAATACCCTTGAGCATAATTCAGGGATTTTGTGCTTTGATTACTGAAATATAAACCATCTCCAAACATACGACCTGTTACATGGATGCTGCCACCACTTTTAGGAACTACCATGCCGCCTTTTAAAATGCTCAGGATATTAAACACACGAGTACCGTGCCATAATAATCTGATATCTTTCATGTTAGCACCATCTTTCTCAAAAGCACTTTTCATGCCGTCAAGTGTAATGTTGTAAACACGTATTGGGCGTAGCTTACTGCTAGTATGAGAACGGTTTAAGGTCTTCATAAAGTATTCAGTAATTTCCTTCATTTTATCTGGACAAGTGTTTAAGCTTAGGTCTGCATTAAACAATTTAGGAGCATCTGGTTCATGTGCGTTAATAGCTTGTTTTAATTGAGCTTCTGCCATGTCAACTGATGATTCTAATTGATCTAACATTGACGATTGTTTCTGTAATGCGCTGTCGTTGCTAATAAACGTTTTATGCCAACCACGTTTTGATGCAACTTTTTGTGGCACTAACATTAGATAAGAATTAATTGCTTTGGCAAAATCTTCTGAATCTAAATTGTTAGTTGTTACATAAGCAGTAATGTCATTTAACAAAGTTCTAGCTTTACTAATGCTGTCTTTTGTAATAACGCCCATTGCAGTTGTAACAATACCTGTATCTAAGTTTAAGCTAATTTGACCACCGGAAGAAACATACAATTCATGTTTGTTAGCAGCTACTAGACGCTCAATCAGTGCGCTTAAGGCAGTATCGCTCTTAGCAAGCTGTGTCATAGCAGCTTCTTTAATAGCTACTTGAGTGGTTGTTTTCGCAGGCACTGTAGTAGAAGCAATAATTTCAATCTCACGGTAAGCTGGTTTACCTGCACGGGATTTTAATTTGGATTGAATCTTCTTTTCTAAAGAGGAAGCTGTGAAATGAGCAGTATCCTCAACTCCTGATGCGCCTACACGACCATACTTAATAGTAGCGTTACCTGTAACATCATCCCAGGTTACTTCCCAGAATTTGTTGTTGTTGTTTTCGCCATCTGTACAAATAAATTTACGGTGTATAGTAGCCATCTAGTGTATCCTCAAGTAATGCTGTCTTTGTGTTGTTATTATATGAAAATGACTAACATTTAGCTAGTCATTTTGTGTAACCGTTTGTTAAGTGAAACTTTGTTAAGTGAAACTTTGTTACATAGAATTTATTCAGTTGCTACAATAAATTCTTGAGATGCGTTCAACGTATATAAAATGTCTGGTTTAAGTCCATCAACACCAATATTACCTGTTTTTAACATAAATCTTCCATTTTTATAATATTTGATTACAATATTACCAGCTGGTCCTGATCTAGCCGAACCAAATTCACCTGTAATAGAGGTACCGTGGTGGCCGCTAATTGAAGTACCCATGTATCCGCTAGTAGATGAACCTTTAACTCCACTTTTTGCATATCCTTTGAACCCGCTAATTGAAGTACCTTCATACCCACTTATAGATTCTCCATATATACCGCTAATAGAACTACCATTGTCGCCGCTTGTTGATCTACCTTTATAGCCTGTGGTTGCAGTACCGTCGTCGCCTACTACTATAATTGCACCAATAACTGGCTTGGTAGATGCAACGTGGTCATTGGCTAATAAGTAATCAGTAGCACCTTTACGGTCACCACAGAATACCACTTTGCCGCATTTGAATTTAACTTTATCACCAAGATTAATTAAATCTTTCACTTTAACTTTAACAATCAACCACTTACAATCGTCATCCCAAAAGTTAGAAACATTTCCTTCACCGTGACCATGTTGCCAACCATGAAGACCATTACCGCAAACCGGTGTAGGTTCCCAATCAGGAGCTTCTACATAACCTGCGGCTGGCCATACAAAATCATTAGATGATGACATGTCGCTGTGGCAAGCTCTTAATACTAATACTGATTTGGACATTTTAGAACCTCAATTAAATTTGTTTTCAATAGCAGCTTTGTAATATAAGTCCATCATCTCTAATGAAAACTTATTATCCGTCAATGTTACTACATCATTCAAAAAATGTGTATGTAGTTTTTGTAAAGTTTCAATACTACACGAATAGAGGATTTTATTCTCATTTAACATATTAGTGATATATGTTCTGAAAAATTCAACTTTTGTATTCAATCTATTAAGATTAATAGAAAACTTCTGATAATCTGTTTGCCAATCTACCCAATCGTATCGTTCCTCTTCTTCATAGAATTGGTTATTTGCGCCGATAATCATTTGAATTATCCATTCGCAGTATTCTAAAGAACGTACTGCAAAGTCAAGCTTTTTAGCGCATTTATGTTTATCGTGGTTAAAATATTTGGATGCATCTTTTAAGTCACGTTTAGCAAGACCAAGAAACCCCCGAGCAGCTTTAAACGAAGTCATTAATTCAGTATATTCCATCAATGGTTGTATTACACTGTTTTCTTGAAATACGCCATCAAATAAACATTCCCAAGGAATCATAGATTCGCTATTGATAATACCTTGGATAAATTGAGGAATAGTAGAGTAAACATGGTCTGCAATTACTTTGCCTGTCTCATCTACTTCTTTGTATTGAAGTGAATGCATACTGTATACTGACGATGTCAACAATGATTTGTGACATTTTACAATATGCATATAGTCGATATCCGAGTGTTCGTCCCGGACGTTTTCACGAGCTACACTACCAAAAATAATACTCTCAACGATAATAGTTTGTAAGTATTGGTGTAGCTCTTTAGTAATAATAATGTTCATTAGATCATTGTTACCTTATGGTTAGATACTGTTAATAAGTAACGGGTATTATTTATTTTGCCTTTACGTGAAAATACTGCCAACTTTTCAACAATACAGGTTCTTACAAACTCTTTACTTAATTTTAAGTGATTACACACAAATTCAGTAAAATCTACCTTACCGACTTTGCCGAAAATTTCTTCATAATTTTTATGTTGAAGTTTTAAGCATTGTAGTATAGCTTGGTCGAAGATTAATTCTTCTCGCTCGAACGTAGAATGTTGCACATAAGGTGACTGTTTTACCTGAGTTTCTTGATTATCAATGCTAGTGTAAATTTTAACAAAAGAACCAATACCAATAGTGAAAAGTTTCATAAAGCGTATCTCCGTTGTGTATGTTGCTATTATACTAATAGTTATATTGATACACAACGAAGTTATTGTAACTAAATGTTAAGGGCGAATGTAATATAACTCATCACCGACTTTTTTTAGATATTTTTCAAAGTCAACTAAATTGAACTCTGGATCTGTTACTACGATAGATAGTAATCCATTTGCTAATTCATTTTTAACTTTATGACCTAATTCAAGTCGTTTAACATGTACTCTAGTCTGATTGAATAACAAATAGACATTGTACATACTAGGTCCGTTATTCTCTAACTTTACTTTATTAGAGATAGGAGTAAAGCATTTTCGTAACTGATCTAATGGTTTGGTTAGCGCAAGGTAAAGACATAATGCCTCTTTATTACCTGTATTTGCGTATAATGCCCATTCTGCTTTAAGCTTTAAATATGTTTCTTTTTGCATGATATCCTCGTTAATTACTTTTTCAACGTTTTGACTTTCTGTTTAAAGTATAATATTGCACCGCAACCAATAACCCATAAAAAATTTATAAAGGTTATGTGCATCTCAACTACTAGCCATGTAATAGCAGCTAATATAGATAGGATAAAACATAATACAATAAACCACGATATATATTTTACATAGTCTTCTTCTCTAATGTTCATACTATACTCTTTGTTGTGTGTTGTAAAATTAGCACTAAATCGTCAAAAAGTCTGTTAACCTTTTGTAATATTACCCATTCCAGTCTTCACATTTCCGCCGACATTACTACATTTAATGTCACCCATACCAGTTTTTACATCTCCGGTAATGTCACCATGCACCGTAATATTACCGTTACCTGTTTTAACATCATTAGAATTTCCTTGTACTGTAATGTCGCCATTACCTAAATCAAGGTTACCACAATTACCTTCAACCACAACATTGATAGGTTCGTTTAAGACCTTGTCTTGTACTACACCGTCAATAACTACCTTGTTACCATTAATAGTAATTGAATTGCCACGATAACTATTACCGTTGATTGCGACACTACCGTTAGATGCGCTTACTGTTACACGATTATTCATAAATTTTCTCCAAAGTTTTTTAAAATCCACTAAATTTTACCTGCTCAAACATAATGTCTGTTCTAATGATAATTTTTTCCTCATTTACAATCGGCATACTATCATGCAGCATATAATGAGGAAAGATTGCTGCACTGAATTTAACTGGTGCATATTCTAAAATGAAATCATCAAATACACATTCTTCATTAAACTTTAACGCTCTTTCTAGAGGCCAGTCGTTTAATGCTTTAATTTCAACATCATTTTCTTTATGAAAACGAGTCTTGCCACTTTTGTTAGTAGTTAGGTAAATTACCAAACTGTATAAGCTTTTATAATTTTCGTCAATATACGAATAATCATAATGTGGTACTAATAAACCACCATCGTCATAACCAATAAACCGCATTAACGGGTTAATGCCAACTGCCCTATAGATACTATCAGTTGCTACCGCAGAACAGTTGGAAGTGTGGTCGTCAACCACTAAAGTATCAATAGTTTTACGAATTGTTTTCCATAATAAGTCTGCAAATTCTACACTATACCAAGAAACTCTATTTGAGCCGTATGTTGATTCACCTGTGATATAACCACGCTCATTAGACTTTTTAGATTTATTACATTTGAACATGTTAAGCAAAATTGAATTAAGATCAGGTGATAATAAATTTTCTAAAATTTTAATATCACCGTATTGTCTAATTTTAGTTTCTGCTGGTAAATGAATATTATTACGTTGTAAATTATATCCAAATGTAATTGCTGATAAGTCATTAAAAGGAACAGGGGCAACAAATTTAGGTTTGATAATATTACCAAGTTTAAACATGTTTTCTTTATATTTTAATTCAAAGTCTGGTTTCCACCCAAATACACATCCTGGTATAATTGGACTAGAAATACCAGAAGGCATAATGTCTAAATGTATGGCAGGAGACCCTACATTATACTTATGTGCATTATATCGGTGCAATTTTATTAAGCTTGAAAAGCATTTAGATAGATTGTCTGAGTCTTCATTGTTGATTAGTAGTCTATGGCTAAAGTCATCTCTAATGCCACTATGAGCTGAAATGAATATTTCAACAATATCATAACTTGCCCCGAATACCTCTTCGTCAGTGCGTGAATCAAACATATCGCCTGTAGGTACGGCATTAATGATACTATCCGGTACACCTAATTTTTTAGCTACTTGGTAAACTTCTGATTTATGCATATCAGAAATTAACTGTACATCTACCATGCCGTCAGATGCTTTACCTACATAACCTAAACAAGCACCTTCGTCACGGTTTGTTGTACCAACAACAATAGCAGGTTCTTTTTTATCAGTAAACAATGAGGTAATGTAATACAATACCGGTGTTCGTGCATACGGTACTAATTGCCCTTCTGCCCATGTTGAACCTACAACATTAAAAGCCTTTTCAACAGTATTTTTAATAGCCTTAACGATAGAACCTGATTGGTATCCGTTCATATTAATAAATGTATTGGACACCCCTAATGCTTCACATAATTCTTCCACTTTTGGTTGTAGTTCTCTTTGATTTACCACACCGTCAATTAAAGTGGCTGGCATACAAACAGGTACAACATTTAATATAGGACTATTATTCATTTTTGATGCATAGTTGCATAATGCTAATACAACCGCTGAGTCTACTCCACCTGATACTGCAATGACACAAGTTTTAAGGTTAGATTTACGCATATACGAATTAAGTAATTCGCACTTTAAATGAATATATTGGTCAACATTAAAATTTCGGTCTTTTCTAATATCAGCTAAAATTTGTTTAGTGGTATTAGATAATGTAAACTGTGTGGCTTCATTGTGAACTTGCATAAGTGTCTCTTTGGTTTAATTCATGTGGTTATAATAAACAGAAACCTAGCACTTAGCTAGGTTCTTATTGTTAACTTTTGTTATGTTAGTGGAAATTCCATTTTATTCTTTTGTTTGCGCTTTTCCTTTTTAGATGGTTTATAATCTTCAATCATAATATCATCATAATTACGCAATACATGAAATACACATCTCAAGTTATGAATCCAATGCATATCAACTTTAAGTTCATGCACTGTTTTAGAGTCTTCATAATACACTTTATAACTAAATGAAAACTCATGTTTAGTTAAGTATTTCATCAATGGTTGAATTTGTTTTACATTATATGTTCTTAATGACAATGTAAAGTTAATCGGCGTTCTTTTACCAATATCTTTCATAAGTTTACCTATAGTTTGACTATCATAACACTAAAGTTATGCGATTGTGTGGGGTAGCCTCTTGGATTACATACAAATCTAGTATCATTAAAATAAAAGTCGCTTCTTGTATGAGTATGACCATTAACTACTAAATCAGGTTTACTATTATCCAAAAAGAAATGTTCCATATGGTTATTATAATAGATATCAAATATATTATATTCTTCTGGAGTATGTTCTCTAATTAACGGAAAATGAGTAACTACCACTCTATGTGTAACTGAATATGGCAGACTATCAACGTCGTAGTTTAAAAAGCTTTTTAACTTAGTTCTATTTTCACTATTAACCATATTTGTATAGGTAATAGTTAACCGTTCGTCGTTAACAGACTTAATAGTATAAAAATCGTTTATACTTCCTATTTTTAGTTGTTCAATAGGAGAGTCAATTCTTGACCAAAAGGTAGTTCCCCAAAATTCAATACCATCAACAACACAAGTATCATCAGGAGTAAGATAATAAATTCTATCACCTATCTCAGTTGGCAATTTACATAGTGCATCAATAAACAAATTATCAAAACTATTTTTACCAGAGATATTATAATCCCATAGGTCATGATTACCGGGGGTGAAAACTACGTCTTTAAAATATTCTAAACTTTTTACTAAAAAGTCAATAATAGTATTAATACCAGAAAAGGTATCAGTTAATACATCGCCAGCTAATACAAATATACGATTTTTATTTTCTATATCAGTACAGTGTTCAAAAAATGTGAAAATGTCTACTTCTAAATCAATGTGAACATCTGACGCAATAAAAAGTTCGGGAGTCATAATTATTATTTCCTATAATTTATATGCTATATTAAACAAAAACCTAGCATATAGCTAGGTTTGTTTTGTTAACTTTTTGTTAACTTTGTTAATTTGATAGCCAACTAACATCGTGATGTATATTAGTATCGTAGAGTGCAAATTCGCTTATAATACGTTCATGTTCAAAACCTAATTTAGATAGCTCTTGTATAAAGGTATTGACTTTACTATCAAACTCTTCTCTATCATTATATGTTCGTATAGTAACCATTTGTATTAAGTTATTCAAATTTTCTTTGAATATATTTCTACTAAAATGTGCATTATGAAGATGACATAGTGCCTTTAAATCATATAGTTCGCTTATAATAGTACCACTTGGTAAAATAATAGCAATATGTGACTCAAAATAACAACCTGTTGGCATTTTACTAGACGATGTTTGTGGTGCAAGTGGATGCCAAGGTACTGTCTCAATTTTAGACCTTGAAATAGTTATTCCGAAATTTAATAATATATCTTTAATCCTATTAACTTCTGTTATAGCTTCACTATTAGTACCATAAAATTTACTAGACGTCATTACATCAGGATAAGTATCACCATTATGATTAATTAACTCTAATGAAATGAGTTTAACATTTGCGTGATTACATGCAGCTAATAGATTTTCAATATCGCTATTTGCATTTACAGTACAATGTATTTCAAATGGTATTTTAGTGATATCTTTTAATCTACCTTCATTTTGAAGAATAGTTGCCCATTTGTCCAGTTTTAATCTGAACATTTTATTAATTTCTTCAGAGTCTGCACCTGCTTTAATAGCTATAGAAATAGCCACCAAAGCTGTGTCAATACATTCTTCAATGATATCAGATTTAGTAGAATAACGATGTAATGTAGATGGTTCGTTAACGTAAGCTAAAATCTCTCTGGCTAACTCACCTGTTTCTTCACCTAGTTTAACATAGGTTGCAACCAAATTCTTTTTATCAAGATTGGTGATGTCAATAATTTCTTCAATTAAACTATTTTGCATTAATTTCTACCTTAGATTTTAGTCTCGATGCTAATGGTTGTATAATAAACCATGCAAATACGCTCGGAGAATATAATAATTGTTCTGTTTTTATATCTCTAAAGTGTACTGCGGTATCAGCATAAAATCTAATACTTCCATCTTTCATTTGTAATTCGTCTGAAAATAATCTATCAGAAAATTCCCACAGTTCAGGTTTTAAAAGTACCCCTACTATATTAAAAAAGTTCATACGTCTACTCAGTTAAATATTACCAAACATAATGTCAGAGCGCATAACATACTTAGTACCAGCCGCTACTTCAACACCGCGATGTAATGTTTTATGAGGGAATACTAACACACCACCGGGAGTACCTTTTACTTTATTTGATTCAAATTCAGTTTCTCCACCAGTATATTCATCATTTAGGTAGATTAAAATAGTAAATTTACTTTGATTGCCGTCCTTTTTAGTTGCGCCGTCAACATGCCAATTAAAATACTCACCTGGGTTATATCTATAACATCTAAAGGTTGTATCTAATCCAAGTGCATGTTGTCCGCCTATGACTGGTGGTACAAACTGTCTAATTTTATCCCAAACCATTTTAGCTAAGTCTTCATCTACAATGTTAACTCTACTATTATTTCGTAATTCAAGATTTAATAAATGAGTATCGTTACCTATATTAACAGTTGCAAGGTTATATCCAGTTTTCTCAGTAACATTAATATAATGCTGACAACCTTCACTTGATAATACTGATTCGACAGTAAATGTATTATTGCCGTATAATTTATAATTCATTTTTTATTCCTTAGTCTATAGTGATTAAATGCGGGATATAATATTTTTTGTCGCTATATCCTCTAGCATTAGTAATGATGTATGAATTTTTAACCTTTTCAAAGTATTCTGTATGGGTATGACCATGAGCCCAACAAACACCATTCATATATTCCTCATCAAACCAATTACGAATATGTTCATTATGGAAATATGAAGTCAGCCAAGTAGTCCTGTAGCCTTGTTCATAAATTAATGGTGGGAAATGAGTTAATATAAACTTAACACAACCGTCATCTAAATTCAAGAAGTTATTGATTTTCTCTAATGTAATTTTGTTTATTTCATTAGTTTCCGCAAATGTTAGATAAGTGCCTCCTATCGAAGAGCGTATTTGCATGTAGTCTTCAATATTTTTTTCTATACTTTCTTTGGGCATTTTTGACCAAAGAGTATCACCAAATACTTTAATATTAGTATCTGGTATGATAAATTCAGTATTACCGTCTAAAAAGACTATATTAGGTCTGCCGTATTTTACTAATTCAGCATTAACCTTCTCTTTAGTACCATCTATAGTATCGCCATAATAGTCGTGATTACCTAATAGGAATATAACACCTTTAAAATATATTGAGCATTTATTTAAAAACTTAATTAAGCTTCTAGCAGGGTTAGGTAAAGCTGTGAAGGTATCTCCTAATACAAGGAGCCATCTCTTTTGATTATCCTCAACATTAAAGACATTAACATCATAATCATTTACATCAATATGAAGGTCCGATACTAATATAAAATCCATAATTATCCTTTATTTTGTTTATATGCCGAAACTGCTAAATCTAATATTTCAGCGGCACTTTGTTTGTTAGTGAATATTAACGATTCATTGTTACTATTTTTAACATCGTTCCATTTGAATTTACCCCGAACTTGTATTGTATATCCTTCACCACGTTTGATAATTCTTGTTGAAATATTTTTATTAATAACTTGAAATAGAACAGTCCATACTAAACATAATACTGCTATTCCTAATAAAATATATATAAATTCCATAATTAATCCTCTATTAAAAATTCTTTTATTCCCAATAAAAAAGATAACGAAAACTTGTGTGAAAATGTTTCATAATCAACATGCTTACACCCTTTTATATCGCCTGCTATTCCAATATATACCAACTTTTTAGTATCATTGTGTATATGTAATGATGACATTAGTTTCTTATGTAGCTCTTCTAATACTGCATCATATCCGTTATGTGCATACATATATTCAGGTATACACAAGTCTATTTTATATTTTTTAAATTCTATTGTGTCTAACTTCATATCCAAATTATGTACTTGAGCATATTGAGTTTCTTGTATATTCTTAAGGTATATTATGTTAGATGTTTTAGAATAGTGTTGATGTAAATGTGTACCTATCTCTTTGTTTAAATATTCTACATAGTTATTAAACTTGTACATTAAATCTTGACTTGTTCCAATTGCCATAAATAAATTCCATTTATTTTATATTTGTTTTTAAGAATTTGTGTAATTCTTCTTTCATTTCTTCAACTGTTTTATATGACCCAAAGTTAAAAACAGGTATATCAAATCTTTCTGCACATCTAATCGCAGTAGTTGTGCCGCCTACATATTCACCATTAAGAGTGTAACATAACACAAAATCTGATTTAATGATAGTATTTGGTATATGTCCTATAATTTGACATATATTTCTAGTATGAAGGTCTTTTGCATATTGACTTTTTATATTTTTATAATGTAAGCAACATTGTTTGACTAATTCGCGATATGCATCTAAATCTGGTATAATACTAGGCTTACCACTTACTGGTTTGTGCTTTTCGTTAATACTATAGATATCACACTTATTAGAATAGCGTTCAAACGCACAATCTGCGCCTTTAGCCCCACCCGAACGTAAAGTATAGCCCTTGGTATTAAGGAAGGCTGCTACTATGTTCATGAGGTGGAGAACATGGTCTGGAGTTTCTCGTGAACCAACTCCAGTATAAAATTTATCCATTTAATATCCTTATTATAGAAAAGGAGATGTTTCCATCTCCTTTTTGTTCTTTTATAAATTGCTTAGTGCAATTTTCTGTACCATATTTTTCCGTACGCCGTGAGCTCTAAAGCCAATAATATAATCACGTTTAGGAAGAGAACATAGTTTACAGTTAACGCATTTTACTTTTTCGCTTTTATCAGCAGGACAAGCAACAATTTTATTGCCATTTGGACTGTAACTTACATTAGGAGCGTTAATAGGTAAAATAACAACAACAGGTGCAATACCTAATGCAATGTTTTCGTCTGCTATCGTAGTGTTATCTGATGAGATGTTGATAGTAAACCCATTATCATTAGCATGTTTAATGGATTCAAGGTTTAATTTTGGTGTATGGTGGGTATAAGTAAAACCACGCTTACCTTTATTTGCTGTAACAATAGCAGATAACATATCAGTATCAATAATACCGTTGTTATGATCTAAATCGCCTGCTTCGTTATGACGCCAAAGAGTGTTTACTGGTAACCGTTTAATACCGCTAATCATACCATCAAATGCTACACCTTTTACTGCATCTTTACGCCAATGAATAGCAATAAAACCAGTTTCTGCATAACAACCGTTGTTCTTTAAACTACATGTATCTGGGCAGCTTTTAGCTGGTGAACGTGTTATTGGCATCACGCCAGTTTTAGTATTGCCAGTTAATCTAAAGTTATACATATCGCTTTACCATATAGTGTGTTGATGCCGCTATTGTATAGTAAAGTTATATGGTTGTCTACCTTATTCCGCCTTAACAAAGTTATTGTCACTATCCAATTCATATAATACGTTTGGTTCTAAATCATCTTCACCAATATACCCCATTTTATTATACAATCGGTCATTTTTCTTATATTCAATATTAATTTTACCTAAGTAACCACTAGCCGCACTACCTTCAACGCCACTCATTGACGACCCATAATTACCGCTCCTTGCTGAACCGTATCTACCGCTAATAGAAGTGCCATAATCTCCACTAATTGCTGTACCAAAGGCGCCAGCAATTGAAGTACCTTTAATACCGCTAATTGAAGTACCAGTTGAACCGCTAATAGATTTACCACCACGACCGCTAGTTGAATTCCCATTGTCGTGGCTAATAGAATTACTATAATCACCACTAATAGCTTTGCCGTACTCTCGGCTAACTGCTATACTGTAATCTCCAGTGACTGAAGTACCCGAATATCTGGAAGAAGAAACACCACCATCACCGCTTTTTGCGAACCCACCATCTCCAGTAATTGAAGTGCCCTTACGAAGAGACTCTGATGCCCCATTGTCACCACTAGCAGCAACACCATGATTTCCTGCAGATGATGTACCACGATAACAAGTATGAGCAGTTTTATGGTCACTTACTATGACAGTTGCACCAATAATGGGTGATTCCTTTGCGCTGTCGCTATTAGCTAGAATATAATCAGTAGCACCTTTACGATCACCACAGAATACTACTTCACCACATCTAAATTTAACCTTACCACTTAATTCGATGATATCATCATCATTTACTTTAACGACTAACCATTTACTGGTTTCTTCCCAATATTCGCATACGTCCCCATCACCGTGGCCATCAACCCAACCATGAAGTCCGTTGCCGCATTGATATGATGGTGACCAATCAGGACATGACACATATCCTGATTCTGGCCATTTAAAATTGTTACGTGATGTCATATCTGCATTACATGCTCGTAATACTAATGAGGTTTTTTCTGTTGTCATGTTATTATCCCTTAGCAATGTTTGAGAACACACTTGACTCGTATGCAGCTTTCTTCTGTAATAAAAATACATAAGACCGATGATACTTGGCCATCCGTTTAGCGTTATCATCTTCTTGTTCTTTCTGTTTTACCGGATCAAGTTTACCGTTAATTAAGTCTTCCATAATATGTTGGCGACGAATATCGCTATTATGGGTTAAATCTTCCAACTTAACTAAAATACAACGATAAGAGCGAGCAATACGTGGAATATAGCTGCCTTCGTAGTCTTCACCTTTGATTTTAGTCATCAGTTGTAGATCATCAGTTACTTCTTTAGAATAACCTTGTTTAATGAGATCGTCAATAGTAACTGATGTATCTTCAATTACATCATGTAACACCCCTAAAATTAAGGTATGTTGGTCATTTGTCTTCTGCATTAATTTGAATAGAATGCGTAATGGGTGAAGGATATAAGGGTTTCCGCCTTTATCAACATCATTAATATGAGCAGTGGAGGCTAGGGCAATTGCATTAGCTAAATTGGACATGGTATGTCTCCTGGTTAAAATGTATAGTAGAACAAGTATACGATAGTTTCAATAAACATACTGTTAACTTTTGTTAATAGTCATGTTCCATACAGTCCCATTCACCAATAACATCTAAAGGCGCATCAAATAAAACATTATTCCAGCCACCAGGGAAGCCTTTAATATAAATTTCAGTTGAGGAGCTATAAATAATACCATGTGTGATTTCATACATTTGACCTTTTACAAAGGTTTCATTGGCCTTTTTGTTCTCAAATGTATACCCACCTTTACCAATAAATTCTACCAGTTGGTTTTCAACGTCAATCATTTCAGTTACTCTGTTAAGTTATGACACTATAATAAACAAAAACCTAGCATCTAGCTAGGTTTAATTTGTTAAGGAAGTGTAAGTTCTTTATACCCTTGTTGTAACTTTAAATGTTCGCTTTCAGCTAAGTCTTTATCAACATAAAAAAGTGTTAATGGTGTACCTTCTGAAAACTTAATAGTAAAATAATAACATAATATTTCTGAAACTGTACTACCACTATAATATCGGTATAATCTTTCAAAAGTATAGGTATTATTACATTTTGCTAAAATTGTTTGCAATTTATTTGTTATAAAATATTCACCGTTTATAGTACCAGTAAAATGATTTATTGGTACTTTACCATATTCTATATCAGTAAAAGATGTGACTAGATCTAAAATTACATACTCAGTTTTTGTTAAAATTGCTTCAACGGTTGTATATGATGAGCTAAATTTGTGATATTTTAGTTTAACTAATTCTCTCATATAGTACCTACAAATGATTTGTGCCACATTTTATCAATCGTATAATTTTGTAGATTGGCACAGTATTTCGGCTCTACATAAGTACCTATAATATCAAATTCTGATTGTAAAGTATCAAATAAAGATAATGCACGAGACCCAAATAATCCTGCATTTGCTGGTCCACATACTCTTGAGTTACACGCCCAATCTGGATGATTTTTAAATGGAGTATAAATTGATATTTTATACTTAACTAGCCAATCTACAAATTCATTTACACTTATATTAGTAAAGTTATGTTTTTGTATAGTATGACGTATTTGAATGTTTTCAATATTATTGATAGTAAGGTTTAATAGCTCTAATAAATTGTTACTTTTATTTTCTGCATTATAAGTTTTTGTTGAAAACATTAATTCAGATATAGTTAATCCTATTCCATTACCTAAGGTTACAGACCATTCAAATTCTCCATGATATGGTGCAAATATTCTTATATTATAGTCACTAATAATATTAATTAATTCAGTGACGCTAATAGTATTAATATCAATCATATCATTTTCTCCCAACCTTCACCATATTTGGTTTTAAGTTTATCTAAATATGTTTTAGTTTTAATTTTAGCCATCCATTGTTGTTGACGTTTATCAAAACCTTTACACATCATACCTTCATCTAAATTGTACTTACCTTCATAAACATCTTTTATTAATTTTTGATTTAGATTGCCTTCATAAACCACTTCAGGCATCCAACTTTCATTACTGAATAGTTTAATAAATTGTTTAGGTAAAATAAAGCTTTTACGTGGTATCCAAACATCTAATAAAATTAAACTTTTAGGTTCGTCTAAAACATGAGCACCTGCAAAGCTAGATTCACCAAAGAATTCAGTATAAACAATAAAATCTTGAACATGGAAGTTTGCAGTTACTTTAGATATAAGCGTATCACCCATCGTTTCTAAAAATAACGGTATAGCTTGATTATATGGTTCTTCATCTTTACCAAATAGTCGAGTGCGGGTACCAAACTTATGCCAGCCCTGCTTTTTTGACCATTCCCATCTTAAATTAGAACCGTCGTATTTGTAGAAACCAATACACGGTTCTCCAATACTTCTTGAGTCTGTTGATAATGGAATACTTGGATATGCTTTCATTTATTCTTCTTCGTCCTCTTCATCCCATCGGCTGTCGCATTTATTAGCGGCACTGACAATTAAAGATGCTTTCAGTCGTTGTGTAGTTGTTGAACTACTCTGTGAACCTGCACCAGATGTTGGTGTCCATACCCCTCGGCTATCAACCATAAATTTATTTAACATAAAATCAACTACATGCTGATGTACAAATTCATCTAAAGTAACATTCGTTTTAGTTTCAGCATCTAAAAAATTAAATAACAATTGTCTAGGGGTTATTAGTAGACTATATCTAGGTTCTTCAGAAGTAAAGAATGATTCGTAGTTTAATACTTTCATTACTTTAGATAAATTATCGCCACAATTGAGTATAGATTCTTTAGTTTCAATGATATGATTTTTAAATGCATTAAAAACATAATTGTAATCAACATCAATATAACCAACATTATCGCCACCATATTCAGCATTATGGTCATAATTTGGATTATAAATGTTTGCTTCGTATTCTTGCAACAAAACATCTAATACATCTTTTTTAATTACAATATGAGTTATTTGAGATTGATAATCATATTGATTTACAAATAATACTCTATCATGGTCGTATTCAAATAGTTTATCAATATTAAAGTCTTTTTTCTTAACTTCAACGGTATTATCTTTGTCTATATCAAACTCAACTAATTTATTCCTAATAAGTTTTTCAATTACTGGAATCATTGGCCCATTACATTCAGTAACCGCACCGTAATCGTTATACTTACCTTCAAAATGAAACGGTAATAGACCGTATAAAAAGTCTGGATGACACCTACTGATAGGTTTTTCTTTAGCTTGAAGTAAAAAGACATATACTGGTTCATCTTCAAACACAGGATTATTTGTAATTGCACATGTTGCGTTCCAAGACCCCATTATTTTACCTCACGGATTAAGTAATACACTGTTATATCGTAATCTTCATCATACAAAAAATAACCGTAATTAGTCTTTACTAAATTAGCATTTGGATAATTTTTCTCAGCATCTACAAGACACGCAAGAGTAAGTTTACTTTTATATTGTATTTCTTGTCCGGTAGAAATTATAGTTTTAAGAGATTGACCATCAATCTCTTCATATTTGTATAGTTGAATCATATTTCCCTCTGTATTTGGTTTAGCTTATATTACACTAATGACATAATTTAACTATATCATTAGTGTAATTATTTGTTACTTAGCTAATATATTCGCATACATTTCGGCGATACTATCGCTAGTAATATGGATATCATAACCTGGAGAAATAGTTTCACCATTAGCCCAAAAGTCTTCAATCCATTTATTAATTACTTCTTCAGTTAAATCATCAACATCTAATGTGGCATGAAGACCAACACCTGATTTATATTTAAAATCAAGTGATGTACTGTTTTTAACAACCACTTTACCGTTAGCAATTAAATTGCGAATTTTTTGAGCTTTGTTTTTAGAAACTTCATTCCACCAATTAGTAGCATCTGGTGGTGTAATCATTTCATTTAAGCCGTCACCGACTGGTTTAAATGTAAATAATACTTTAGGTTTATTAGGTGTATCGAAAGAATCACATGCTTCATCAATGGCATCCATAGCTGCCATTTTACGAGTAATTAGAGCTACATTATAATACATTTTATGTTTTTTAGACATAAAGTATAAATCAAGCCACCAATGAGTTTTATCTACACAAGGATATTCGCCATCCTTTTCGTTTAAGAGATGATCAGTATAGAAGTGACGTTGTTTAGTCGCCTCTTCTGTACTGACAAGATTTTTGAGTTTAATATAAGAGCGGGCTTTTTTAGAGCGTGTTTTGTTAATCCAATATGTGAATTTACGGTTGTATTTATTAATTTTCATTTGATGCCTTTATAAAATGCATCGTCCCTGATGAATGATCCTTAAAACAATTTACGAAATGTTAAGCAGTTTGTTCTGGGTCGCCAAATACTTTAACGTATAATTCAACCTTTTCTTCATCTTTAGCTACAACTTCACTATAATTTTGTTTATGGTAAAGTTTAGTAATTTCATTAAATTTAGCATTAGGCAAACCTAATTCTTCTTTTAATAAATCACGGATAGCTTTAATATTTTCACGTTCGCCTTCGATACGTGCCATAGAATCTGATGCTTCTTTAACCGCATTTTTAATACGCAATACATCAGCAGGTGTAGTTGGCATTACAAATTCTACTTTTTTAGCTTTCTTTCCATTTACTTGAACTGTCATTTTTGTTTCCTTTATGTGTTATTATGGGTTAAGTGTACAATTAAATTGGTAATTGTACAACTGTTTAATTAACTATTTTAATAGTCTTTAATTTCTCGTGTATTAATATAGGATCAGTGTACATTATTACATGTTTATATTTTAGTTTATGCGATAGTGGCCCACCACTATTAACTTTATCTTTAAAGTGTCTATTAATAGTTTCAATACAAATTACTAATAGTCTATTAATATAATTTTGTGTTTTATACTTAAAGTAATACCACCCATTATGAAATATTAGATATTCTGCATTGGTTGGGGACTTACCTAGTATTGCTAATTTTCTAAGTCGGGCTCGTTGGCCGTTAGTGCGTTTAGCTACTACAGATTCACTTGGAATTTTACCTAATTTAGATAATGACATTTTAGTTCTAGTCTGAATACTTTTAGATTGGGGTTTAGTTGATGTTGATCTAAACTTTCTATTATAATACGCAGACTTAAAATGTTGACTATAAATATCATCCAATGCACTTATATCGTCACTATCCAATAATACTTCTATATAAAACATATCTCGTCCTAAATCTATGATATCTTGTTTCATAGATTTAGGACAATGTATTTCGTTTACATTAGTTTTAAGGTAAAATATTTTATTATATGAATAGTTGCCGTTACACTTGCCTAAAAAATACTCTGTGGTTATTTTATTAACTAGCTTATAAACATACGCCATAATATTACCTTTATTTTATATCTTCTATTAAACTCATAAAATTAATTGGGTCTGTTGTTTTACCGTCTTTATATGCTTGACAGTTGTCTGATAACCATTTATTAATAAATGTATAGCTAACTGTTTCACTAATTGGGCAATAAAACAAAATAGTTTTACCGTTTAATTCCATGAACGATAATGAAATAGCAATTGGGTTACCGTATAGGTCTCCAATAGTAACAGTATAGCCACGTAGATCTGATTTAAAATCTACTTTTGGAATACCGCTAAAGGTTACTTCGCTATCTGAGGAATACATATTCCATAAAGAGTAAACTTCGTAATCTGTTGCCTCTACAGAATAAACTGTAGAAGCTAAGATTTGTTTTAGTGAGTCTGAAATGGGAGTGGTTTGTACCGCCATTATAAAGTTCCTGTAAAATTATAACGAATTAGATAACCGTATGAAGTTTCAGATGGTGTAATACTATCCCACTGATCAACTGCACCGTTTATTGCTACATTAGTGTCTAATTCTTTAGTTTTGAATTTTGAGATGGAAAGGATACTTAATATCCCCTTTTTAACTTCTTCTTCTTTTAATGCTTCGATAAATGAGATTAACAAATCATATAAAGATAAAGAATTACTTGCTGCAAATTTTCTTGAAATAACTTTAATTTCAACTCCGCCCATACCAGTATAATTAGGTAAGAGTGCAGATGGACCGTTCATACTAAGTAACTTAATATCTAACCCTTGTGTAAAACAATAGTTAGTTAAGTCCATCCAATTCCAATAATTTACAATATCGGTACCGCTGACAGTTGCAATTGCTTCGTCCATAATTATACTGTCTCTGTACCGGTAGCAAGAGTAACATCAGCCGCTATAGAAGAAGTATTAGTACGCATTAAAGTAACGGTACTAGCATAACTACGTGATGCAAATGCCGCACCGGCTGTGTTCGCTTCGTAGTTGGAAACCATATTAAGATGTGATTTAGTATTAATACCAAATGATTGAGCAGCATCAAATGAATCTTGATTTGCGCCTAAGTAAACAAAAGACCATAAAGAATCTTGTGCATCTTTTGTTAATTGTTGAACAGTTTTCTGATTGAACTCTTGACTTGAGTTTTCGCCACCATCTGTTAAGATAACGACAATAACTTTATCAGCCCATTTATCAGCTTCAATACGTTTACGTTGCTCAGTAAGTGTTTTACCAATGGCATCGTATAATGCAGTCATACCACGTGGTTTGAAAGTGTTACTATCCAATACGGGTACTTCTTTTAATTTAGTACCTTGGTAAACCATTTCATATACATTATCAAATTGTACTAAGGTCACACGAGCCTTACCTTCAACTTTCTTTTGCTCTTCGATAAACGAATTAAAGCCGCCAATAGTTTCACTAGCAATTGAACCCATTGAGCCAGATCGATCTAAAACACAAATAATTTCTGTTTTCATTATTAACCTTTTTTGTAATTTTTGACTAGGATTAGTCTGTTTGTGTTGAACATGTTACAAAATGTTATGTAACATGTCAACTCTTTTTATTTTATTCTGATGAATTAGTTACAACTTTTCAGTAAAATGGATGCATTGGTGGAAGTTATTCATATCACATGCATTACGTTTAGCATAAGACGGGCAATATTCACGCAACCAATCTTCAATCATTTTATAATCAACTAATTGACTACAACCTTCGTAAAACAATACTGGAATATTGTTAACGTAGTTGATAGTAATAGATACACAGATTGGTCGATTATCAATCATCCCAATAATTGGACCATATCCACCTTGGCGACCTTGTTTATAATCTACCTTTGTGTGATATGGTAGGTCTGATTCTTTTGAGTGTAACAAATAACAAGCAAACAATTCAAAAGAATTAGCCTCAACTACATATTGGGCTAAATTTAACATATTCTGAACTTCAGGACTTGGTACATAACGTGGCAAAAACGACATACTGTATCTCCAAAAAAATGATAATAGCAATAGGAATCGAACCTATGTCTCCCGGTAGCTATACTTCCCCACGGGTAAATGGAATCGAACCAAAAATATAGACTTACTCCGCCGAGTATACTAACCGCTATACGATGCTATTAATGTTTGTTGATTATACAATAAATTAAAACAATGTAAATACCACGTTTGTAACTATTTGTTACTGTAATCATCACCGAGAACTGATACAACATAATCTGTAATTGCAGATTTACCATTTGATATATCTTCAGCACCCATTATATCTAGTGCGCCCTCAGCAGCTACACAACTTACATAGTATGTAAACGGGTCTCTAAGTTCGTAAATCATTTCGTAAACCAAGTCAACAACTTCATCTTTAGTAAGATGTGGCATTTTAGGAAGTAATAGATAAACAATTCTGTTTAACATTAGTTCTTCTAAACCATCATGGTGACTATCTTCACAAATAACGTCAGAACCGTTTTTTTCAAAATATTTAATAATATCACTATAATCAAGTGTTGGAATCATTACTTGTCTCTTTTTTAGTTACATTTATACCTTTAGACAACAAATAGTCAATAGGCGAGTGGTCACGATATTCGTGAATATAATAAACTGATTTTATACCTGTTTGAACTATTGCAATTGAGCAGGCCATGCAAGGTGAGTGAGAAATAAACATGGTAGCACCTTCAGCCGATTCAGTTCCCCTAGCACATTTGTAAATTGAATTCATTTCTGAATGAATCACATTTGGTAAAGTAACATCGTCTATTTCGCAGATGTTATCGTCACCATGAGCTGTTCCATTATAACCATATGAAATGATAGAATTGTTTTTCACAATTAGTGAGCCAACCTTTAGCCGTTGACAATATGATAATTTTGCAATGGATTCAACCATTTCAAAATAACATTTAACTTCTTTACTTTTCAATTTTTAGGGTATCCAGAAATCTATCAAACCTTTTAATGCCTTTTTCTAAGTACATAAGTACCAAAATAAGTGCTAAGAAAAAAAGAGTGACTGGTACAGAAATTGGCCATATAAGAGATATCCAAGTTACCTCTTTATCCCAAAACTTGTAAATTAGGGCATAAAATATTGGAATACCAATTACCCATAGGATTGACCAAATATAAATCATAATGTAAATTTATCCAAAAAAGTTTTAAAATGTTTTTCTAACTTTAAAATATTACGGTATACTACGTTACCAATAAATATAGTTAACATTGCTGGTATAGTAACGAACCATAATAATGATACTAATAGGGTCTCTTCTGGTATAAATTTTGTTTTATGAAAAATTGCATATGACAGTGGAATACCCATTAGGTATAAAATAAATAAAAAAATCATATTAAACTCGTGTAAAAAGTGAAATGAACATTGTATCTTCTAAATAACTTAGTTCTTCTAATTGCAAGATACTAAATTTGTTAGAGTCAGTAACCTTACTAAACATTAACTCAAGCCATTTATCAGTTGTAAAATCAAATGCGACACCTTCGTCAGTTAAGTTATCTACTACTATACTTTCGCCATCGTAACTAAACAAATATTGATAAACTTTAGCAGGCAACACTACATCTGGAAATGCATTAGTAAAGGAGGTTGACCCGTTTACATTTTGCACTTCAAACCATGTTGTATGGTCATCATGATAAAACGTACCAGTATAATGATATGATGGTTCTAAATCGACCTTTTGGCCTTTAAACCCTTCATTTTTATACATTAGCTTTGTATCTTCTAGTCTGGTTAGTTTACCAAACCATTCTTTATCATTGCTCATAAGTGTTACCTCTTTAATAGTATTATGATATATGTATTACTATTATACTTCAAGACTTTTTTGCAAGGTTAACAATTCGTTACGAATACAATCAAAATACAAGGTTTGTGATAATGCAAAGTCTACCATAGTCTTTTGGCTAAATGTGCCGATAGGTACACCTACTTCATTACTTAGACCTTCTGCAAAATACTCAGCATTTCGTGATAATGCCATAGTTAAATCAGCATCACGTATATATTTCTGAAGATCGTATGTAGGTTCTATAACAAATGGGAATTGTGTAGGTTTAACTAACTCTCTAATATCGCGAAAACTGAAATATGACACAACTCCTAATTCTGCAATTACTGATGGTGTGAATATAGTGTTGATGCGGTCAATGGCAATTGCAATATTGATATCATCTTTAAATTTACCCATTGTATGGCGTTCATCGTGAAACATACAAGCGATAAAAACATTAAATCTTCTACAAGTGTTTACCTCAAAGAATACACACAATTGCATAGCAACAGACAAAACATGCGCCATATGTTTCCAATTATGATATGACTTTAATATAGGCGATATTACAAAGTTAACATCAAGTTTTTGGAATGTAACTGGATTATCTTTAATCCAATCCTGAACAATCATATGCCAATTTGCGGTGTTTGTGCGAATACCAACTGAGCTGGCCCAATAGTTTAGTTCGGCTATTACTAACTTATCAGTATATTCTGGTATTCTTAAATTAAATTCTGTCATAGTATCTCCGATAAAACTATAATGAAAATTTGTGGGTTGATAGTTGCTAAATTAAATGCCAAAAGTCTAAAAAATAGTTTGACGGAATCAACATTATATTTGGTGTGGTCATGTAACCTAACGGTATAGTTTTTACATGCAGTTCGTCTTGGTTTTCGATAGATATTAAAGTGTTTCATAAATTACTCATTTGCAACGATCAATAAAAAGTTACCGTGACATTCTTTAGGGTAACAGCAACAAACAAGGTCCTTACCACGTAGAGCCTCTTTAATACGGCTAATTAGCTTAGGTTGACCTAATACCCACTCTCGATGAAGCTTACAACAAACTCCAACAGGACCGTGTACACCAACTTTAAATGGATTACCAAATTCATTTGGTCTCATTATGTTAACTGCATCTTTGGGTATTGGTTCGTTACCATTAATGTTATATAACCTAGGTACCTTACCGAATATGTCATCTAAATTAATCACGATAGTGACGTGACCTACGACTTTTAAACACATATAAGCCGCACTTTTCAAAAAATACATCGCACCCGTACGAACCCATATTATGCCCTTTTATTACATAATTAGTCCAATTTTCTGGTGTATTTTGTATTAAAGTATGAATTGCAAGTTTACCAAACCCTTGTAATCTTTCCTTCTTACGAGTAAATGAACTTATGTTACCAGTATACTTACAAATTATAGTAACTGCAACTGGAATATCATCTTTATACACTAAACATATAGCTTTACCATTTTGACCACTATATGTAATAATGCGCTGAAACTCATAACTTAATTCCCAACCAGATACATAAAGTTTATTTCTTAATGCAATCTTTGCGATTTTAACCGCGCCTTCATCAAAAGAATAATGCACTTTAAGGCAACCGCTAATCTTCTCATGTACATTATTGTTAATAGCTGGTTGTAATAAAGTTACAATATTAGAATTTAAAGTCATCGTCAGCTTCCTTATAAGCAACTAAAACAGTGGTTGTTGGTGTTTTTTGATCTCTTGCATGAAACATCATAGTATTAATATTTCGTATAGGACAATTATGCATTGGTGATTCGACCTTTTCATACCCATCACATCCATATACATTAAACAGTAAATGCTTTAACGATGTAATACTTTCAGGTGTTAAATTATCATTATACCAAATGTCATAGATGTAGGTATGTAAACTATATGGCATTGTGCGAGACACTCTTATCGTAGGCATATCAAATGAAAATTTACTTGCTACTACAGTTGAGTTATCGAGGTCAAGTTCATCCAATGATAGATTATACTCTTTTAGACTTTCTGGGAATAAAGTAGCAATGACGTATGCATGTGAAAATTTGTATTTCAATGCATGAATAATACCATCCATTGTGATAACATATCCACAATCTTTCATTGGTATTTGGTCGTCTTTTGTGTAAATAATACTAGCAGTCATATATGTTCTCCGTGCTAACATTATATAAAATTCAATTGGGCTAAACAAGTAACTTTATGTAATTTTAGTCACAAAAAAGCCACTGTTAAGTGGCTCCTTGCTTCACGGCGGTTAATTATTTTTCATCAACCATCATCATCATATCTTTAGCACCAGTAACCCGAGGCATTACACCGTCCCACTTTTCGATGAACTTCAAGGATGTATAATTTTTACCACCTGCTGAGTTAATAGCTTCGGTTTTAATAGTAATTGCTTTGGCTTCTGCCTCAGCAGTTGCTACAATTTGTTCAGCTTCAACTTTAATACGATCTAAATCATTTTTAGCTTTAAGTGCTAATTGAGCAGATGTTTGTTTAGCTTCAATTGATGCAGCAAATTCACGGGAGAATTGGAAGTTAGTAATTTGAATATCTTCTACAATAATATTGTATTGACCTAAATCAGAACGTAATGCAGTGGCAATTTCAGATTTAACCAATTCACGTTGAGTAATCAACTGTTCTGCAGAAAACTTCGCTGATACTGCTTTAACAATTTCTTGAATACGTGGATGGACAATTTTATCATCTACTTCAATACCAGTTTTAGAATAAATTTCCTTTAATTTGTTAGTATCTAAATGGTAGTTTAAAGATACTTCAGTGGTAACTGATTGGATATCTTTTGTACTAGCTACCGCATCAGCACTGGTTTTCTTAGTGCGGATATCAACTTTAGTTACCTTTTCTGATAAAGGAATTAAAAAGTGTAAACCTTCTGTTTCTGTCGAAACAATATTACCAAAGCGGAAAACTAAACCACGTTCACCAGATTGAATTGTATAAAAGCTTGAAAGCAAATTATACACGAGAATTAAAATTGCGATGACAGAAAAGATAATTTTAAAATTAATGTTCACTGTCTGGTTATTGTACTGCACTTTCATATATTACCTTTTTTGGTTAGTTGGTTTGTGTTCATTTTACAGTTAAACTACGTTCTAGTCTAGCAATTAACTGTAACTGTTTGTAACTATCTACGTTAGCTAAAAAGTGGTTTAACTGTAGATAGCTAAGTATAGCATGTTTTTTAAATTCCGGTAAAGACAAATGTGACCAATTATCTTTATTCTTTTTACGAGTTTTAAGAACTCCGGTACGATACTGTTTAATCGTTTGTTTAGCAAACAATATAGCAGAATCAATACCATCACGTTCGATGGTGAATAGGATTCTTGATATTTCTGACTTTGAAAAGTGTTTCATCTTATGTTAACCAAGTGCCTTTAAATTTTCAGGATGAATTGGGTATTCACTTCCGTTTGCCCATTTAACGTTGACAATTACTTCATTATAACTATTAAGCATAAATCCTATGACATGCCCAATTTCCATAATAGTACCGTTTATAGTACCATGTTCTAAAATGTATTCTGGTTCATGTGTATGTAAGTCATCTTTTAGTGACCAATTAGCTAACGGCACTCTACATACTACTTTACCTAATTGAAATTTATGAATATTAGACGATATATGGATTAATTTAGTCATTATATTTCCTATTAGTTAATTGGCAATTGTCTGATCGTATCTTTCATATCCCGTTTACCGTTATCAAAAGAGGCCTTTAACATCTCATTAATAGCTAAAAAGTCACTAAAGCTTTCTAACTTCAATGTGATAGTCTTTTTATCAGTTTTATAAGTAGCAACACCTGATTTTATATCTGGGTCTTGAGAAGCAAGCCATTGTTTACCTAATATATCGTTCATTTTATTACTCCACTAATACTAATTCTTCTGTCACCTTTGTAACTTCTAAATTGCCCTTTAACGGCATTAAGTTACGCTCTAAAAGGTAAGTATACGGTACATTGGTATACCCTTTATCTTCACCTGTATCGGTAGACACTAAATGCATACATAAATCACCAGAAATTTTCCAATATACACCAGCTTCACGTACCCGCCCTAAAAATCTCATTTCACTATTATTGATCGGTAGTGTATCATTAGCAGCTAATTTATGACGGCTTTCTAAAGTAACGCATTTACCTATATTAGGAGTGTGCTTTGTAAAGATAACTAATGCTAAATCACCTGCTTTTAATTGTGACATATTGACCTCAAAGTTGAATAGTGTAAATTGTTCCTGCATTATTAGTATTGATGTCTAATACATCAAACTTGGCATACGGGTTTAATTCTGAAATAGCTCGATTTAATGCTTCATCTTCAGTAATTCCCATTGATGTAATATCTTTACCAATAACAATACCTGAGTACCCGTCGCCATACAATGCACTTTTAATAAGCACTTTTACAATATTAACCATGTTCTTCTCCAAGTAAAATGTCTTTATGTTCTTAGTAAGAAACTATGTTTCTATGCTATACATTATAACAAAAACCTAGCATATAGCTAGGTCCTTATTGTTAACTTTTGTTAAGGGTCTTCATGTATCATTTTATTCCTTTGTAATATTGCTATGTTACTTAGTTGATTCTAAAGATTCTATACTAAACGACCACGGGTTCCACGTTTTTCGTTAATAGACATTTTTTTATGGATTTCATTTCCGATATTGATATTATGCCTTTGTGCTATATCTAATGTTCGTAAAATAATATCCGCCAATTCCGACCCAAACTCAGCAGTAGGCTCTTTACCTCTGCATTCGTTTACTGCTTCGCCTACTTCTGATGCAACTAAAGCAAGTGCTTCTAAAACTGTAGAATTATGCCAATTCATACGTTCTACCCATTCCCATTGCTTCAATGCAATATCGTTAATTCCAATGTTACCATCGGTATTATTAAAAATGTCCATATTTCTTTCCTTATTTTATATTTTGTTTTCGTAGTATTTCTAAATGACTATAGATGAAGTCTCGTTTTTCAAAAGATCCAGTAACTGGATTGACAAATTCAGTTTGTAGTAAAGGAAATCTAATTTCTTTACTGTAATCCTTTTCTAATGGGAACCCTCTGGTATCCTTATAAATATAGTCTACAGTATAGTGTTTAAGCACCATCATATTATATCCCATATAGTTAAAATAGTCACCAATATCACAAAAGTCCTTTAATTCTTGAATTTTTTCTTGATCACGACCATGATATATAATTTCCGTTTCTCTAGCCATGATCATTTTCCAATAACTCAGTGAATTTATTATCGCTAATATTACGTCTAAGATTTTCCATCACTAATACTATTTCTGTATTAATAGAACATTTTTCATCTAATGCCTCTTTAACGTCTTGATAATTAACAGTTCGGTATTCACGGCTCATAATCTATCCCCTTTCTATTTTGTTATTGTAAAGAAAAAGGACTGCTTACGCAATCCTTTCTTTGTAACTATGTGTTAACTTACTTGCTTAAATCAATAGCTTCAGCACGTTTTGTTTCAAAGGCAGCATTGGTATAGTCGTTAATTACGATGGTATACTTGTCCAAATTAGTCTTTGGTAAGCCAGCAAGACGTAACCAAAAGCCGCTATACGGTTGATCTAACATGGTTTTATATGAGCGTTTAATATCTAACATTTCTGTTTGAGCATTACTAAAGCGAGTACGTTCAGATTCAATAACTTGTTGAAGTGTACGGAATAATGTAGTATCAACATTTGGATTTTGTTCTTGGAAGAACTGGAATGCAGCTTTTGACCCCTCGGCTCCATAACGTGATTTGTTCGCCAATTCAATTAACTTACCTTGAGCAGTTGCGCTCATGTTTGCTACTTGTGCAATTTCTTTAACTTTGGTGGAAAATCCAGCCATTACATTTTTGTTGTCTTCATACTTTGCGTCTAAAGTATTTTCAATGGCAATACCTTTATTAGCAAAGTTAAAGTAAGTTGTAACACCGAAGATCACACCACCTACTAATACAACCATAAAAAACGCTAAAACTAATGCAATAAAACCTGACTGTGATTTGTAACCTTTCATAATAAACTCTCTTTAGAAGTTAAACGGAATGCTTAACGTGTTTCGTATTATAGCACCATTACTATAATACGCAATACCATCTTTAAATTAATATCGACGCTCGTTACCAAATACGTCTGATTTAATCCCCCAAAGTGTTAGACAGAAGCTAACAAATGTACCAATAAACAATGCCCAAAATATAACAGTACCACTTGGTTGAATTTGACCCTCAAGGTACTCAAACTCTTTCATTGGCTTTCTGACATAGTGTTTACCTACATCTTTAGCAATAACCGCCATTACTTGATTCACATCGGACATATCGCCTAAACTTTGTAAATCGTCACGCAATGTAATGTTTACCATTGGTTCTTTAGACCAACTAAACACTTCTACCCAATCAACTTTAGGATAATGTTTAGAACCTACAGTAATAATAACATCATTTTTCTTACCACCTAACCATTTGTCACGGATAATATAAGCATAATCACGTGGCTGTGTAGTAACTGCCATAACAATGTTAACTTGTTTATCTTTACCCAATGTTGTTAGTATATTAGATATTCCGTCATTTAACTGGCGTATATTACTAACACCTGCACCAATATCAACTACACGATCAATTTTATAGATATCGTATATGTTTCCAGGATATTCAGGCACACTACTTAATTTAGCAGGTGTATACTTTTCCAAATTAAACAATGAATCTTTAGCACCTTTCACATAGTTAATATAACTTGATGTGGTTGCGTATGGATCGCCTACATTTACGACTGACCAACGCTTTGGCTCAACTAAACCTTGTCTATCTTCTTTGGGAATAGATACATCACCAAGTGTTGACATTACATTCCAATCTACATCATAACGGTGATCATAGCAAGTTTTACATCTACGGTGAGACGTTCTATTTTTACCAGAACCGGTGTAGTAAGTGTAACAATGACAAGAATAACTATGTCGGCAACTTACTTCCTTTCTTTCCTTTTTAACAACTTGACCACTTAATACTTCGGTATCAGCCATTTCGTTATAAGTACCGCCGATATAAATTAAAGCAATTACAATACTAGGAGCAACACATGCTAATATCATTTCCTGTATAGTAAATTCCGTTTTAAAGAAATACTTAGCAAAAAACGGTATTAGCATTGGGACTAATGCAAGTAAAAAGTAAATCATTTGTCAAGCTGCCTTTTGTAAAAGAAGTGAATGTTTTTCATATCACCACCATCATTAAACTCTTCAAAACGATATACTAGCCATCCTTTAGAAGAAAACAGTTGATACATGTCTTGAATGTAAGTGGCAATATGCTCTACTGGAATTGAGTATACACGAATATGACGTGAAGAGCAATTAATTCGATAAGTGACATTATCAAATGTTGCAGATGTTACGCTACGCATAATATCAGTAACTTCAACCTTTTGGTCTTTTAATTCGTCTTCACTAACAGTGAGCAACTTAGCTTCATGACCTTTTGGAATTGTAACGGTTAAACGATAATTGCCTTGTGTCATGTTATCAATTTTAACATTACCAGGCAAAAAGAAACCAATAATATCTTTAAAATAGTCGTAAACTGCTTTTTTAATGTCACGGTCGAAATCATAATTGAATTTAGTCTGTTTAACCCAAAGATGAATAACATTGCCAGTTTTATGATGCTTATACACACTTGCATTATATGTGTCTAAATAATCAATTAAATTGGTGTATAACGGACTAATTTTATTATCTGCCATGGTAAACGCCTTTTGTGTGGTGTGCTGTATGTACCTATTATAACAATTTTTTAATACTATGCTACTAATAAAGTGTATAGTTTGTGTAACAAACTACCGCATATTAAGCGTTCTATAAGGCGTCAAGAACAAACGATAATTAAAGTTTAATGCCTATGTACTACTACATGTCGATAGTGTACTAAACGCTCTTGTCGTATGTCTTAGCTAAGTGACTTGAAGTAAGGAATGAATGTGAAATAGTTCTTGACACGTCGTTGAGGTGTTTGTATAATTACAGGAGCGGAGCGACATACAAACCCCCTAGCCCCACTCCTCCGCTGCATAATATATTTTAAGACTTTACTTTAAAACTAAATTATATAAAACAGTCGAACGAAGTGAGACCATGTTACGAAGTAACATTAACATATTAAACCGTATATGATTTAAGTGTTGACTTATCTATCATACTAATACCATAACTATTACACTTCTCTTTTAGCACTGTATGAAACTTACGAGCATACTCTTCACTATCACCGAATGTAACCCAATGCATATCAATGTTTATAAATTTCAATAAAACATGAGCTAATATATCACGTTGGCAAGTATCGCTAATGCCACCTGTGAGTGTTTCGTGAGCTAACATTATATTAGTTAAAAATATATTACGAATTAGGCTATGTTCAACCTGTAACCCATAATACTTTTCAAGAATATTAACCGCTGGTTGAATATCTTTATCTGATAACTTCTGTATCTCTTTTTGTAAAGAAATAATATCATCAGTTGGCAAATATTCAATTTCTGTATCATACTTTAAGTCAATAAGTTTCATTTTAAAATGCTCGTGTGGTTGGTTCGTCACTACCATATAAATGGCCAAGACCAAATGCTATTCCAATAACACCAGATACAATTACTATTAATGAAAATAATAACATACCCATATAATCAAATACTGTAACATGTGATACTCGTTTACAAAAAGTACCCTGTGCTAAATCTGCTTGTGTAATATTTCGCCAACTCCTTTCTGTGCTAAAATCAACTACTGCCATCAATTGCCATGAGGGATATTTACCAGTAGTTTGATATGTTGAAACAGTATTTGGATTCACTGTACCACATACCTGAGTATCAGGGTAATACCATACTCTAAAGGCACATACCATTAATACTAATAAGAACACAATGGGCAATGCCCATTGTAATATACGTTTAATCATTTGCTATCTTCCCGTCCAATAGTTAAGTGTAGTTCTTTATTAGGAAACCCTAATTCATTTCTTACAGTTTGTAAAAAATCTGATTTAATTGGTAAGCACCAAAATAACCATGTTTTGTATATTTCAGGGCTATATTCAATCTCAACAATCTTGCCGTCGTATTTCTTCCATTTATCCAAAAACGCAGGACTAACTGGTTGACGACCGTCTAAAATGGTAATGTGGCAGCCATACGCTGGTGGTGCTAATTTGATACCAAAACGTTTGAATACCCAATATCGGTAATAATGTCCAATATTATCAGGTAAATCTAATACTAAAAAGAACTCATCGTTTGAACGAGTCTTTTTTAACTTTTCACGTTTTGGATTGTAGGTAAGTTTACCTTTGATTTTTAAAATATCGGGCATAGTAATTCACTCCATGCCCTAATTTTAAACTATATTGATATGGTTAGCAATTATTGAATTGTAACAAATTGTACTAATTGATGGAATGAACATCCGCCAGTTCTTGTAGAAACTAATACACCATTTTGATATAATAAAAGTGTAGGTACACCTCTAATTTTTAATTGCTGACATAATTCTGCATTACTATCAACATCTAATTTTAATACTTTAATATCAGTTCGGTCAGTTGCTAGTTTATCAAGTAATGGAGATAACATTTTGCACGGAGCGCACCAGATTCCATATACATCAACCAATACTAAACCATTAGTTACGTCTTCGATATATGTGCTACTGGATGTTTCATTTACTTTCGACATTGTCTTCTTCCTTTACGAATTTAATTGTTGGGCAAAATTTATTCTTGTGTGCATCATACCATTGTTCTATTACCGAAGGTGTATATGGTTTAGAGTGCAAGGTTAATAATTTATATAAACCAAACATTATAATACCTACGGTATAAAATGCTAGGAAGCAGGCACCTATATACAAATCTGCATCTTGAGCAAGTTTAATATATGCTAAAAAATCGCTAGGACCAGTTAAAAAACAAAATGCAGTGAATAACGGTAAAGCAACACATACATACGACATAAACAGACCAACTAAAAATAGCCCAGGTAATTGTAAGAACGTATATAAAAACAAACTGCGCCAATATGAACAGAAGTTCTCTTCAGGTACATAGGTACTATCAATATATTCGTTATCTTTATAATAACCTGACTGGTACTTACGGTTAACAAACATATTTGTCACACATGCTTTATTTGCTGTTGACATCCAAAAACGGTAATGCCAAGAGTTTTCACTATAATCAATCATTTTCTTTTTCCTTTTCAACAAATTCAATAACAGGACAATATTTGTTCTTTACAGAATCATAATATCGTGAGATACCACCAAATAAATTCACTTCTAATACATCTGCATTAAGTTTTCTCAAGAACGCCCATAATTGTATTAGCACCAATGCATACTACAATAACCAATACTGACCAATACTCGCCAGTATTAACACCATAGCCCATGCTAGTTAATAGACTGGTTAACAAGGTGAATAAAATTATGTTAACGATTAAACCAAGATTCATTTTAATTACCTTTATTTTGCTTGTTGATGCCTTCAATATATCCAGCAATGTTTAATGCCACACCACATGCACCAATTAACCAATATTGAATAGTAAGTGCATTATATCCTATTGAAACCATAATAGAAAACATTATAGCATATAATAATATGCCTATTACAGTGTACTTATCAAATTTCATTTTAACTGCCTTTATAAAAAAGTTTACCTTCGTTATGTCCTGAAAGGTTTAATACCAAACCACATAAACCAATAACCCAATATTGATATACGTTCCAATCTACACCAAGTGTATTCAACATAAGAAATATGATGGAATATGCAGTAATGTTTATAATTGAGTACTTCACTTTTCTTCACCTGTATTAACAATATCACCGTGGATATCGTTGATGTTATTTTTTAGATATTCAGATAATTCCAAATACCCCTTCTCTTCAGTTTCAGCATTAAATCCACGAAAGGTAACACGAGCAGGATATACTGACGTAACTATACCTTTATCCATTTCTAAAATAATACACCACCCAAATAAATGTAGTGTACGGTTAACCCACCATAATAGGCGGGTATTTTTAAATTCATCCCATGTTTTTTTTGTAATACTTGGAGTTTCTATTTTCATTATTTTTCCGTTTTAACATATTGATTGAGTTTAAGTTCAATTGCATTATCAGCATATACGCCTAGGTATGAAATGAATACATATTTGTTATTAGGCATAATAGCAGTGATAATACAACTACGTTCAGTATAGCCGTCATCGTCATCTCCTTCTTGACGATTAATACCAATACACATTTTGTCACCTAATTTTAAAGTAGATACTAACTTAAAACCAGGAGTTTCTACATCTGATACAGAACCGGATACAGTGTTAATTGAAGTATATGACATTTAAAAAAGCCTTAATGTGTTTTGATAGTGTATTCTAGCAAGATACTTTACTGTTGTATGTTACTGTTTTGTTACTTTACTTTTCTTACCGTTAGCTAACCTATCAACGATACGGCTTCTTGAGATATCAATTGCGGTATCGTCGGAGTAAAGTTGTTAATTACTCGTATGCTCTTCAATAGCAGCTTTAATAAGTCCGTCAATCATCACTTTAATGTCACGACCAACAACATCTTCTGGGATAACAACTTCTTTAACTACATTACGCACTTTATCAATTAACGGCATTAATTTAGTCGTAATGTAGATAGTGTCGTCTGGGTTAGAAATAGTACGGTGTAACAATACAGTGGCAATAATTTCAGGGCGTCTAATAACATCCATTTGTTTAAACAATGCCATGATAATATTAGGGCTATTGAACTTAACTACCATATCTAAATCAAATTGACTATTATCAATTTTACTTAATAACAATTTAATGTTTGACGGCAAGTTAAATCTTGATCCCGGGCCGCTAAATGTATATTTCTCAATATTACGGAATAAGTAAATGATGCGGTCGTCAACATTGTCAAAAGATAATAACTGTTTTGCATTTTCACGCATTTTATATACATCTTCTGACCCAATATCAAATGAAGACATTAATGCATGGGCATCATTTAATACGCTAATAAACCGAGCAGGATCTTTTTCACTCATAGCTTTGGTTAATTCAATAAAAATACGTTCGCCAGAAAGGTGTTTAAGTTCACCTTCATCAACAATATTACGCATCATAGCAAGTGTTGATGGCTCGACGTCAAAGCCGTATCTGGCTGCAAATCGAGCAACTCGTAATACACGCAATGGGTCTTCTGCAAAATGATGAGATACTGCTCGTAATGTTCGATTGGCGATATCTAAACGTCCATTAAACGGGTCAATAAAAGTTTCAGACTCTACATCATATGCAATCGCATTCATCGATAAATCTCGACGTCGGCAATCTTCTTCAAGTGTCACTGACGAATCAAAAACACAATCAAAACCGGTATGACCAATGCCAGTCTTACGCTCAATACGAGCAAGGGCATACTCTTCCTTTGTCTCAGGATGCAAATATACAGGGAAGTCTTTACCTACTTGAGAAAAGCCTAGATCAAGCATCTCTTGCGGTGTAGAACCAACTACTACCCAATCACGGTCTTTAGGTGTGATACCCATTAACATATCACGTACAGCACCACCTACTAGATATGTTCGCAGTTTATGTTTCATGACAATCTCCTAATAAGTTGGATAAAAGTTTTTAATCATATTGAAAAAGTATTCACTATGAACTGTGACATTATTAAGATGACCAACGCTATATGCGATATCATTTTTATCTAACCAATTCATTAGCGATAAAGAACAAGTATTACTTGACATAACTTTATTACGGAAAACAACATTAACGTCAAATGCATCTTCATCGTAACCATCAGTGTAAAGAACAATTGGAGGCACGTCGTTTTCTAAAAACACATGACCAATAGTTCGTAAGAAATCAATATCAGTAGAATTGACATGTTTTGAGAGCTTGAAGTCACTATTAAAGTCTAATAGAGTTTCAATTGATTTTACGTTGTGATGTTGTGAGGTGTGTACCATATCAGTATCCAAAATGTGTTTTGATAACTAATGATACATAAACTAAGTGATTGTGTATACGATTCTTGTGTTACAGTTTGTAATCACATGATGTATTAATTTTAGTGGAAAGTTCTTCAGTAGACTTTTTTAGAGCGGTTTGTGCGGTGTGGCACTCTTCCATTGTTTGATATTCTTGGCGGACTGTTACTTCTTTAGGAGGAGAGGTGCCTAAAGAGACACCTATAATTGTGAATGTTAATATTACTAAATTCATATTACCCTCGTTTGTTTAGGATTTAGAAAGCTTCTCTTTCAATGCATACCCTTCAAGTTTCCAAATTTCATCAAATGTATTATCATATGAAATTTTTTCACCAAGTTCAGCATTATCGTTTTCTGGGCTCACTGCAACACTTGGATTGCCAGTTACACCAAATCCGTTTTCCATTGTAATAATACACCAGCGTAAGATTTGTCCAGTATAAGATACATGTTTAACATATTCAACATGTTTAATTTTATCTTTAATACCTTGCAAAGTAACTCTTGGTGCAGTTAATCCTTTGGATACAATTTCATTCTCTATTTCTTGCTCGTTCATTTAGAACCTTCCTTGTGTGTTTTTAAATTGTCAATTATTACGTCAATACGATCCATCGTATCTTTATCTAGTGGCTTAGTATTACCAAGCATTAATGTACCATCTATCTTTCAATAGTTTCTACTTCATTAAAGATATTACTAAATTATAATATCTTCTTCATAGACTTTGTTGTAGAAGCTGTATGGTCTACAGGCTCCTTTATGCCTTTATTAAAGAATTTCGTTATACAGTTTTTAAGTAGTTATACAATATATTTTTAGCTGCATTTATATCTCTATTATGTTCAATTAAACATTCTGAACATATTATAGTTCTTATTGATAGTTTTAATCGTCCCCATTTATAACCACAACTAGAACATAATTGACTACTAGGATAGTAAGTATCTACCTTATGTATGATTCTATTACATTCAGTAGCTTTGTTTATCAATTTAGTTATAAATGATGACCATCCTTGTTGACCTATTAACTTTGAAAGAGATTTATTGCTTTTCATTGCCATCTCTTTAACTTTCAATGTTTCGATACTAATAACTTGGTTTTCGTTTATTAGAGTCGAAACTAATTTATTATGAAAATCAGTTCTTATATCAACTATTTTCATATGTGTCTTAGCTAATTTTAATTTCTGTTTCTTAAAATTGTTAGAACCTTTCTTCTTTCTACTTAATTCTTTTTGTTGTCTCTTTACCTTTTTGTATAAAGATTTCATATTAGGCAATTTATACCTTTTATCATCTGATGTTGTACAAAAGGTTTCTATACCTAAATCTAAACCAATCATAGATTTAGTATATGGTACTATTTTATCGTCTACTTCGACTACAAATGAAATATAATATCTACCAATGTTATCTTTAGTAATAGTACACGAAGAAGGTTTAGATTGTAATTCTCTATGCCAATTAACTTTCATTAAAGACTTTTGATTGGCTATCCGTAATTTATTATCTTTGATACTATATTGATGACCTACTAAAGTAAATGAATTTTTATCATATTTCTTTTTAAATTTAGGAAACCCTTTCTTCTTTTTATATGAATCTTTAATAGATCTATCTAACTGTCTTAATGTTTGTTGTAAACTTGATGCAGGTACTGTATTCAGCCATTCATACCCTTCTATACCTTTACATTCTGTCAATATCAGACACATCTCGTTAAAGAAATGAAACTTCTTAGAATGATTATAATATCGAATATTAGCCGCTAGAAATTGATTCCAAATAAAACGATTGATACTAAAGATCGACTCTAGATATAATCTTTGTTCTTTATTCGGATATATTCGATAATTATAACGTTTCTTCATAGTCGTACATAGCAGTTACATCGTCTTGAGTGATGTTTAACGGTATAACTTCTTCGGATAGTAATTTATCTTTTCGTACTAATTTAATATCGCGAACTTCAGTAGGCATATCATCAATAAGTTGTTGTGTAATTGCTTTAATTCTGTCTTTACGTTCTTGACTAAAGTTTTTAGTCAATTCGGAAAATGGTTTGCTCATAATGCACCTTTAACTATGTTAATGTTTTTGTATTTACGATTGTGTGTAACTTCTTCACCAACCCAGGACGGTAAAGTTATTTTATCATCTTCTGAGTTAAGTTCTATTTCACACATACCATCTATCTTTCAATAGTTTCTACTTCATTAAGGATATTACAAAATTATAATATCTTCTCCATAGACTTTGTTGTAGAAGCTGTATGGTCTACAGGCTCCTTAAATTTTATTGTACAGTTTTTAAATAGTTTGTCAACATATTTTTAGCTGCATTTATATCTCTATCATGTTCTACTAAACATTCTGGACATTTTATGGTTCTTATTGAAAGATTCAATCTTCCCCATTTATAATCACAATTAGAACATAATTGTGAACTAGGGTAATAGGTATCGACTTTATGAACGATCCTACCACATTCATTAGCTTTGTTTATTAACTTAGTAATAAATGATGACCAGCCTTGTTGGCTGATTAATCTTGATAATAGTTTATTCCCTTTCATCACCATTTCTTTAACTTTCAATGTTTCGATACTAATAACTTGGTTTTCGTTTATTAGAGTCGAAACTAATTTATTATGAAAATCTATTCGTATATCGACTATTTTCATATTAGTTTTAGCTAATTTTAATTTTTGTTTCTTAAAATTATTAGATCCTTTCTTCTTTCTACTTAATTCTTTCTGTTGTTTCTTTACTTTCTTATAAATCAGTTTTAGATCAGGTAGTTTATATTTCTTACCATCAGAAGTTGAACAAAATGTCTCTATACCTAAATCTATACCAATTTTGGAAATAGAAGGTGGTACTATTTTAGGTACTACTTCAACCACAAATGAAACAAAGTATCTACCTATATTGTCTTTAATAATAGTACAAGATGAGGGTTTAGAAGGTAACTCTCTATGCCACTTAACTTCCATTAGTGATTTTAGTTTAGCAATATGTAATTTATTTTCTTTAATACTATAATGATCGCCTACTAAAGTAAAAGAGTCTTTACTATATTTCCTTTTAAATTTAGGAACCCCTTTCTTCTTTTTAATACAATCTCTAATGGCTTTTTCTAAATGTTTTAATGTTTGTTGTAAACTGGATGATGGTACAGTCTTTAACCATTCATAGCCTTCTATATTTTTACATTCAGTCAATATAGAAGACATCTCGTTAAAGAAATGAAATTTCTTGGAGTGATTATAATATCGAATATTGGCCGCTAAGAACTGATTCCAAACAAAGCGATTGATGCTAAAGATTGACTCTAAATATTCTTTTTGGTTTTTATTAGGGTATATTCGATAATTATAACGTTTCTTTACACTACCCATTAAATAACCTCAGTTAAATCGGTGGATATAACTCTTATAGTTGTTAGCATTCTATTCCACATCTCTAAGTCAGATGCTAATATAGTTTGTCTAATAGTACCAAACCATCCCTTTTTGGGGCTACCGTCTATTCGATGTTTTATTTTGGTTTTTATTAGATTTAATTCATTCATAGCATCGTTTATTGAAAAGAATGAATATAGTCTACTGTTACCTTCTATATAGGAGACCATATCTCCTCTTGGCGTATCATATACAATAGTATAAACTCTCATTTAAAAATCCCTGTGAATACTATTTATCCATCAGTTTTAAGGGGATTAGTTAAATCTAATGGGTCTACTCTAATAGTTTTTCTAGCATGGGCACTTACACCTTTACTATAACCCAATACTTCTGCAAGTGCTTCATGAGCTTGTACAGATGTTGGATAAATTGCTAGTTGTCCTGATGGTACTAATTGGAAAGGTAACCGACCAGATTTATCAGACTTTTGAAATGTAACCGCATAAACTCTCATAATTATTCTCGATACTTTATAGTTTCAATTAGTTTCCAAGTAGATTTACCTACTAATGAAACTTCCCAATTAGCTAAGGGATATGCTGGCTTTCCAGCATCATCAGCTTCCATATCACCACTTGGAATTACAGTTGCATTAAACTCAGTTCTGAGCATTTCTGCAATTTTATTTGAAATGATAGTCTTACCTGAACCCGCAGGACCTGTTATATTAATAGTGACAGTACGGTTATTCTGTCTTACAATTTCATCATATACTCGCCCGCCTAAGTAAGTAGCACAGGTGTATCCTTCTTCGCCTTTATACACAACTGGTGTAGCAAGGTATAACTGAATTAGTTTATTTTTAGCGTCCGTAGATATAATATCACCAGCATCTACCGGACCTTGTACTACTAATTGCATTAATGATTCAGATAACTCTTTATTAATACTGTCTGCTAATTTTGCAAGTGAAGAATTATACATTTCACTTCCGTATTCATACAATCTAAGAGAATTAACCCAAGCTAATCTTTGATCTAAAATATTCATACCATTTATCCCTTTTTTGATAATTTCTACTTCATTAACAACATCTAATATATTAGATGTCGTCTCCATAGACTTTGTTATAGAAGCTGTATGGTCTACAGTCTCCATGAATTTCATTATACAGTTTTTAAATAGTTAATCAACATATTTTTACATTCAGTCAATATAGAAGACATCTCGTTAAAGAAATGAAACTTTTTAGAATGCTTATAATATCGAATATTAGCGGCTAGAAACTGGTTCCAAACAAAGCGATTGATACTAAAGATTGACTCTAGATATTCTCGTTGTATTTTATTAGGGTATATTCGGTAATTATAACGCTTCTTCATAAATTACCGTCCGCTCTTTTTCCAGTATTAGGTATAACTTGTACCGCTCTATCATCCCAAAGTTCTAACATTTGAAAGTCTTTTTCATTAGTAATAGGTAATACCGTACCAATGTGTAATAAACACCAATCTTCTATCGCTTTTAATTCTATTCTTCTACAAATTTCATTAACATGCGACGATTTTGCTGCTCTAGCGGTGACAATTTTAACAGTTATACCCTGTTTAATCCAATATTGAACTCTTAGTACCATACGCTGAATAGGTGGCCCGATAAGGTCACCTGTATCATGTGGATGATATGCTAATGTTCCGTCTAAATCAACACCTATCCAACCCATTAGAAGCTCACTTGGTGTTCTTTAGCTAATACTTTCATTGTATTACGAATGTTTTTAGCATAACTAAGAATCAACAATACTTCAGTGGCAATAATTGATGTAAAGTCTTGAATACTTAACGGTTCATCTTTATCGTTAAAGTTTGGACAATTGTTAGAATCCCAAACCCATAAATCACCAAATTGTACACCAAATACTGATCCTGTATCAATATACGAAAGTAATTGCTCACCTAAAATTTCGGTATCAATTTCTTCACCTAATTGGGTAGTAATATCAGTAACAATACGATTATTAGCAATAATAACAGCATTTAATAAGTTTTGGCGCAATAAGCCTTTGTTTTCCATAATGATTCCTTGTGGTTTATTATTTTGATATGGGTTATAATTTGACGCATTTGCGATTAGCATTTAAGATACATCTAATAAAAGACATGGCTCTTTAGTAAAACTATTAACTGTATGGTAAATCTTACGAATAGTAACCTTAAATTTTCCATTAGTCGCTAAAATTTTATCGCCGACTTGAGGTGGTATTGCCAAATAAGGCTGCAAATGTGCAGATGAAATTGGCACAAAATACGTTTCTTGTTTGTCTCTATCCCATGTTTGGAACTCGTCTTCTAATTCTGCTGGCACATCGTAATAACCGGCAGGTGAATTTCCGTATTGAGGAGTTGTATTATAAATAACTGGTATCATATTAATTTCCTAGGTTGATTAACAAAATATGTTTACGGTTGTTTTCTTTAACATAATGAGTAATGTTAAGGATTCTACTTGCGATTGTGCCGCAATTAGATTGTATAAATTCACCAATCATCGGCCTAAATTCTAAAAACTTAGGGTAGGTAAATTCATCAAAATACTTAATTGTTTCTTTGCCATCTTCTAAATGTATGGCTACACGTCTATTATCAATTTCGTGTGGTAGTCTCTTAAAAGAGTATTCAATTTCTATCATGTATTTTCCTTTTTTAAATATAGTTCGCAACATCCATGTTGACTTTCTGAAAATATATTAGGTAGTTCTAAACTACGACATACATACCCCATAACTTCAGTGATTCTGCCTTTAGCTAATACACTTTTATTCCATGGATGTTTATATAAGGGCTCTTGATATTGGCACA
>ERZ724509.32-NODE-32-length-69531-cov-9.108714_pt1 | contig 69531 bp, 89 predicted proteins | sample MGYA00376042_ERZ724509 | MGnify/ENA primary metagenome ERZ724509 (study PRJEB28724, sample SAMN07190887) | wastewater metagenome | isolation source: effluent of sewage treatment plant in Hong Hong | place: USA: Christiansburg, Virginia | collected 2016-03-01 ...
CCTCGCAAACGCCCCATGCTTCGGACAGGTGCTGGCAGGTACGGCAGTCAGATGCCGCCGTGAGCGCGGCTTGTGTGGCGGGTGGTGATGTGTAAAGCGGTACTGTTTTCTCTTCGCCGTTATCGTATGGCAGTGGGTCTACAGGAACCGGCATACTCTTGAACTTCAGAATTTTCAGATCGCGTGGCAGGATGTGGGCCACCGGCTCTGCTGCTTGAGTGGCGGGTGGCGTGGAGAAGATAGCGCAAACCTTGTCCGTAAAAGTTTTGAAAGGCTTAAATGTGTCTGATGGAGCAACTTCAATCGGTGGAGGTTCCATGCCTGTTAATTCACGAATGAAATCAATTGATGCTTGCAAAACAGCATCTTTCTTAGCCGCTTCCACCGGCTCCGCTGCGGCCTGTGGTTGCAGTGCTGCGTGGAGGTTGTCGAACGCCTCATGGTAGCCCTGAATAGACCCGCTGTAAGCGTTCTCCAGAGCTTCAAGCGCCTGCTCCACCACTGCGCGGGGGATGGTCAAAGTGTCGGGGTGTGTCATGGTTGTTCTCTCCAAGTGATGTCAAAGTTCAGTTCGTCCAAGCCCTCAACCCTGCCCAGCACCTTGCGAGGGACGAATGAGGATGTGCCGTTGAATACGTGCGCCCCGTAGCTGGTTGCGCTGGTTACGATTCCTTCGGTATTGATGCCGATCAGGGCAACGGACGCCCCAGCTATGCCGACAACAATCCAGTAGCGGGTTTTGTTCCCACCTTTGCAAGCGTAGACGTTACCCACGCGCAGTTCATCGCAGTCGTCCATCGGCGCTTGCGGTTCTGGGAGAATGAATTTCATGATTGCGCTTCCTTTCCCAGCACCCGAAGCAGCGCAGCGTTGACTGAATAGTTGCCCTGTTCCATGCACTTGCGCATGGGGTCTGTCGTTGTCTTGACCGTCCACGGCTTTGTCTTGTCGATGCTGCAAAGATTGTGGCTGTCGTTGATTGCACCAACGAAAAACCGCACGTTGTCGTCTTCAACCTCATCACCTACGCGAACAATAGTCTCGCCCGTATGCAGGTTTTGCAGATATGTAACTTGGCTCATGCTTGCTCCTTTCCCAGCAGGGCGTGAATAGCGGTTACTAGGTCGTCTATAACTTCCTGTGGGTATCCACCTTTCCAGCGCTTCTTACACAGCTTCACAATACGTTCATTCTCTGCAACCCGCGCTGCTGCAATGGCGGTTGCTGTGTAGAGTGGGTCTAATCCACACTGCATTTCTTCAGTTACCGATTTGTCTGAAAACACATTCCCGAACGTGTCTACCCAAGCAACAGGCTCAACGCCACTCTCTGCACGGTGGGCGAGGATCGCGGTGGCGAAGCGTTCAATCTTCGAAATGCCACAAATCGACTCGCTCATAGGCCCTGTTCCACCGAAACCAGGGTCAGCCTCACGCGCAAGGCGCAGGATGGTTTCTTTGTCGATGGTCATAGCCCCTCCTCGGCAAGTGCTGCGGCCATGAGGATGGTGTTCATTTGAAGTCCTTAGATACGGCGCGCATAGCCTTAGCAATCTGCGGCTCAAGACATGCGTACGAGCAAAAGTGTTTGTGGTGCACTGCGTGACGTGACGCCGTAGTGCCACAGTCGTGGCGCGTGTCTACATCCAAGATCAATGGCTCTTGCATAGTGATACCTTCCATACAAGCGTCACCATCAACGTCCTGATACGACATTTGCTTGCCGCATACATCACAGTATGTTTCCTCGCGTTTCATCTTTTCGCTCCTTGAATCACCGCCATTGCGATGGCGCGTTGTGGGGTACTGCAGTTGACCAGTGCGTGTTGATGCACCCCGGCGTACCACTCTGGTCGGCCGGGAAGTTGGTAGGGGAAAGCGTTGTACTTCTCCGCAATCGGGCCGATGACGTTCCAGTCGCGGTAGTCGAAGGGGCGCGAATCTACGTCATAGGTATCCGCGCTGACCCATACTGCTGTCGGACTTTCGTAGACTTTAGGCCACCCAATCGCCAGTGCGAGGGCTTTGGAGATTTCGAGGTCGGTCATTTGTTCATCTCCATCGCCCACAAGTTGTTCACTACCATGCGTTGCATAACGTCATCCAGATGCATTGGAGCCATGATCTTTGTGGCATCTACCCCCACATCCAAGCGGTTGTTTTTTACGCCAGCAGTGCCATGCGTATGTCCATGGAGATGGAACTTGTACTCCCGTCTCCAGGACTCAAACGGGTAGTGGCAGAGGACAAAGCGACGCTCTTTGTCAATCTTGAGATAGTGAACTTCTTCGGTCACTCGATGTACACGGCTCTTCACTTTCGTGCCACGTTCATGGTCGTGGTTGCCGGGGATCAGGATGATTCGCCCGTTCAGCCTGTCGATGATTTCATAGTTGTGGAAGGCAAAGTCACCGAGGTGGTACACCAGATCATCGGGCTTGACTACCTCATTCCAGTTCTTTTCGAGCGCAGCGTCCATCTCCTCGACGGATGTGTACGGGCGCTTGCAGTATTCGATGATGTTGTTGTGTCCGAAATGGGTATCGGATGTGAAAAAGGTGTTCATACAAACCTCGAATACAGATACCCGCAACCAGCAGCGAAGGCGATGAAGCCCACGGCGGTAAGGAAGTTCCACACGATGTCTATGAGCCGGTTGAACCAGGTGTAAGGCTCGGTGTGGGTGATGTGGTTGGTGACGTCGTAGTCGTTCATTCGTCTTGCTCCGCAGGTTCTCTGTACACACCAGATCCACGGCACGTGGAGCAGCTAGTGCCCTCGTGCCGGCCTTCACCGCAGCCCATGCACGTGGGACAGGTGTCGTCGTCGTTGTCGATGCACATCTCATCGATCATGTCGTTGCCCTTGGAGATGAGGCGCTCCTCCATCTCGCACCAGGACTCATCGCCCATGCCCTCCATCTCGGCCGGGCTCCAGGCGATGACCATGTAGCCTGCTTTGCGCAGGACGGCGAGTGCTTCGGATGCTGTAGTCATAGTCCACCAAATTGAGAGGTTAGGGTCAGGGCTTCTTTGAGCGCGGCTCGGGCTTTGAGCGTGAGTTCGCGTAGGTGTTCACTGAGTGCGCCTGGTTTGCGGGCGTCCTGCTCCCAATACTGGGAGTAGGCCTGGGCGTACTTGTCGGCTAGGTCCATCAGTTCTTCAGTTGTCATGATCGGTCTCCTTTAGGGAACTCACTGTTACTGCGACGACACGTACCCTCATGAGGGGAGTGGTGCCCGCTGGCCACGCCAGTGAGTTCCCTAAAGGAGTCACTCCGTGTGGAGTGACTTGGGCTTCAGGCTGAATACTTCAGCCGCGGTTCATTCTCTTCATCGATGGTCACGATGCTTCGGGCTTCACTTTGCCGATGAACACGGCCGTGCGCAGCTTGGTCTTGACCACGCGCACGTTGTCAGCGTCGACCATCTTCTGGGCTTCGCTGCCGCGAGTCAGGACGTCCAGGTCGCCATGGCCTTCGGCTACGAGGCGAGTGACGATTTCTTGCAGTTGGTTGAGTTTCATGGAGTTGCTTTCTTCAGGTGATGTGGCTTCTGCCACGGGTGGTTGGTTCGGATTGAACCAGGATTTAGTTCAGTTCGTCCAGACGTTTCTGAATCTGCTCGGGGGTCAAGTTCTTGAGCGACTCGTCCTGCTTATCGGCCAGGATGCCCAGGAGCTTCTGGCGTTCAGCAGAGCGGGCCGAGCGGTTTGCAGGTCTTGTAGATCGGGTTGGTGCCGGCAGGGAAGGCAGCCAGGTACGCTTCGGAGAAGGCGTGGTTGTCAGTACCCACGACAAACAGTTCGTGTTGGGCCAGCACGAGGTAACGTGCGTGGATGAGCTCTGAGAAAGTTTTGAAATCAGCCATGTTGGATCCTTGGAGTTATGCTGTCAATGCTTCGTCGATGCCTTTGCGCAGCTTCAGCACGTCGCGGACGCTCATGTGTGCCAGGTTGGCCAACACGACGTCCACATTGATAGGGCCTTCGCGTACGACGGCTTGACGGGTTGGGGCTGGGGCTGGGCTGACCGGAATCGCCTGCAGCGCCTGGTGTTTTTCAGCGTGTGTGCGTTTGATCTTCTTCGCCTTCACCTTCGCAGCCGGTGTCACCCACTTGAACTCCTTCACGTTTTCGGGCACGGTGTAGACGTAGTAGCTGTTGCGGCCGGCCACGCTGGCAGATTCTTGCCAGTTCAGCTTGCGGTCGAGCATGCGGGCACGGAACATCTCGGTCAGGTAGCTGTGCACACCAGTGTTGTGGGCGACGCCCAGGTTGGCTTCGATCTGTTTGGCCGAGATGCCAGGGTGCCCCTGGACCTCGAGCCAGATGATTTCGCGCAGAGGTGATGAGGTTTCAGCAGGGATGATCATGTTCCGTCTCCAAAGGATTTGAGGTGTTTGTGGCAGCTGCCTTCGCGGGGGATGTAGACGTTGTGGTCCATGTCCCCTGTTTTGTATTCCGGGCGCTTGCGCCAGTGGAAGTCGTCGTGCTGGCTGAGCGCTTCGTTCTCTTTCTTGGGGCGCCTGGGTGGTGGGGTCTTGGCACGGACCGACTTGTTCGCCTTGTCTGACTGGTAGGTCAGCACGACCTGGCCCGGGGTGAATTTGTTAATCTTCATATCTTGTTGTCTTTCGAAGATCGTGATTAGATCGTAGATTTGAGGGTGAAGCGATTGGTTGTTTCTATCGGGTTTGCTTAGGCGATGTAGGGTGGTAGATGAGCTTGGCAGCCTGGTAAGCAGCTGATGCGTCCTGTGCGGTCGGGAATGATCCAAGGTATCGGCGTTGCTTTGCCACGCATATGTGGGAGAACCAATTGTTGCGTGCGGCATTCCAGCTAACTCCGATAAACCCAGACCTGTTCCGATTTCCTAGTTTCTGGTTGTGCCCGTTTTCTGAAATTGTGATGCTCCGAAGGTTGGACAGGCGGTTGTCTTGTTTGTCGTGGTTGATGTGATCTACGGTGTCTGGCCATACTCCGTAGGCCCACATCCAGATCAGCCTGTGGGCGTAGAAGTTCTGCCCGTTGAGGTGGATTGCAATGTATCCGTTTGGCTTTAATGTGCCTGCGATGTTGCCCGCAGCAGCTCGTGATCCACGGCGAAGTTTCCAGGTCAATTGGCCTGTGCTTTCTACGTAGTCGAATAACGATCGTAGATATGTCTGCGTTACAATGAGTTTGCTCATGGCATCTATCCCCCTCTCAGATGATGTTGTGTGAAGTAGCACACGGTGATTTGCAGTCACCGTGTGTTGCGCCATCATATCATTATCTAAGTACGAACTACGATTTAGCCTTGATCTGAGGGAACACTTGTTTCAGGTATCTGTCAAACTCGGCAACATCCTTGAACACAGTGGTGATACCGTACACAGCTCGGTCATTCACCCATACTTTCTTTGTCATTATTCGATGGTGCTTCAGCAGGGCCGTGAACTTGTTCGGCGATTCTGGGATCTTGCCGATGCTGTACTCATAGATGGCCCGCAGCTCGTCACGGGCTATGTTCACCTTTCCGGTCAGGGCGTCAGTGCGGATCAGGATGTCCTTGAGTGTATGCCGGTAATCGTCCAGGCGGTTGATGTCGTCTGTACGGGTCTTAGGGCGGCTGCTGGTGGGCAGTTGTTCTAACAAGAAGTCCATGTTACCGTCCAGCAGGGCAGCTGACACGGTGTCGATGGCATTCTCGCCGATGCTGATCAGGGCATCCCTGTCCTCTGTCTGGATGGGCGTAGCCGCTGCTGTCTGGTCAACGCTGAAGGTGAACAGGTAGTCGTGGAACGCCTGCAGCTCCTTCTCGATCTTGATCTTGTCGGCCGGCCAGCGCTTGAGGTCCTCCTCTGTCTTGTAGAAGCGCTCAGGCTGGTACTTGCCCACGTTGGTACGCCGGTCTTCCCGGTCGATCTGGATGGGGTCCACCTTGTTGGACAGGAAGATCCAGTTGGTGTAGTTCCTGTACTCCACCGGTGAGGCGTACATCTGGCGGATGGTGATCATCGGCTCCGTGATGAAGTTCTTGATGTTCGCCATCACGCCGCTCTCGTCTACGAGAGAACGAGTCTGTACCTCGTCCACTGCGACGATGAAACATTGGCGCATGTAGGCGTTGTACGGCTGCTTGAATTCCTCCATACGTCGGACCGTCGTCTGCGAAAAACCAAAGATAGGGCGGAGAATTTTGTCCACGACCACGCCTTTGCCCGTGCCCTGCGTTCCGTGAAGGACCCAGGACGTGAGCGTGCGATCACGGTTTTGTAAGATAAAAGCAACCCAGTTGAGGAAGTGTTCTGTGATGGCAATGTCGCCTCCCAGTGCGTGGTGGATGAACTTGAAGATCGTCGGAGGGCATTTGTCCACTATCTTGGGTTCGCGCTTCATGTACTCCGTCAGCTGGAACGTGTTCAGCCTGCGGTTAGCAGTGTCGACAGTGAGCGTGGACTCTGGGTCGAAGGTCATCTCCCACTCAGGGACGTAATCGCCCATGATCATCCCGTTCTGCTTCATGAAGTGATCCAGGATGATCAGCGTCTTGGCAGGGTTGATGTCCAGGATGTCGTTCTCTTTGTCGTAGGTGCCCTTGTAATAGACACCAGCCAAGCGGTCACAGAAGCCGAGGTAGGTCAAGCCAGTGCTCGACTCGCGTGAGCCAGCCTGCTGCAGAGACTTCCAGTAGTCGGGTAGCAACTCCGAGGTGAGGTAGGTGGGCTCACCCTTGAAGTTGAAGATGTAGGTAGGGTTGTCCTCTGGGTGCCAGTAGCCCCAGCTGTCGCCTCCATTGATGTTGAAGTACACGAAGCCACGCTCCTTGCGGATCTCTGTGGCGTCGCAGCTATCTGGCTTGACCATCACGGTGTTGCCGCCCATGGTCTTGTATGCCAGCTTGCGCTTGGGCATTCCCTGCTCAGCGCGCAGCTCCAGGATCCTCTTGTCTGTGAGGTCCTGGTTCTTGCCTGCGTTGACGCTGGCTGGGAAGGTGAACAGGTCTTCCTTCTTCTTGACCAGGCTAATACGGGGCTGGGCTTTGGCACCGGTGCCCAGTGGGCTCTTCATCCCCTTGAAGGTCGGTGGGCTGATATAGAGCAGCTTGTCATTCTGGCAAGCTGTAATGTCCAGAGCCCAGGTGAGCGAGTTCCCTGTCTTGGTCAGAGCCATGGCGTTGCGTAGCGGGGCAACTGAGTGGTTGAGGGACATGAGCCACTGCTTGACCAGCGGAGCGCTGATGGCTGCGGTCATGAGCACGAACACGTGGCAGCGCAGCTTCTTGTCGTTGACCAGGTAGGACGCTGACCATTGCACGACGTACGACACATCAGGCAGTCCGATGTGGGTCATGAAGTCCTCGACGGTGGAGATGTCCAGTCCGTCGATGTCGAAGCACAGCCAGTTGGTGGCATCCTGTGTGGTGGTTGAGCCCGCACGGGACTCGGAGACCAGAGGCTTGGAGGTGTTGCCCTTGAGCAGGCAGTGGCCAGCTTCTGCGTGGCGAATCATCACAGCTTCCAGCTGATGCAGGTTTGTGACCTCTTCCACATGGGAGGTGAACTCGTATGCGTGCGGGTAGTTGGACTTGGAGACGGTGCCGTCTGGGAGCTTGGCGTAGGATTTGGTCAAGGGCATTGCTGCCGAGAGGAAGGTGAACTTCATGGTGGCCTCGAAGAATGGGAGTCGCTATCTTACTAAGATTTACGACCGAAGTGTTGCTATCAATCTGATAGCGAAAGTGTATACAATCCATGTCTGTGCCCTGTACAGGCCCTCAGCAGCGTTTTACACTGGAAGAGCGGAATGCAAAAGTCACGTAAGTCATTGATTTATATATACTTCTATTCTTCTACTTCTAATCTATTAAAGTCTATAAGAGTAATAATAGGTATAAGTAATTTTTTTATATATAGAGATAGAGAGCGCGGAATGGCATGGACTTTTAGAAGGGTGTTTTGGCCCCATAACCGTGCCCTAAATGGCTAAAGTCCATGCCAGCCTGGCGGCTGGCATGGGTGGCTTTAGGCTTTCACTGGCCCGAACTCTGTGGAGTCGATCAGGCTGTCGTCGCTGTCCAGTGCAGCTTGCTTGGCGGTAGCGGTGTGCCGAGCATCGCTGCGGTTAGCTGCTGTCTCGCTGTCTGCGTCTGGCTCTGCATAGGACTCATCGAACTTGGGATGAGTCAGTGCCAGCCTGGCTGCTGTCATGAAGGAGCTGACGAACTGGCGACGCACATGCAGGTCGCTTGGGTTCTTGGCGATCTTCAGGCAGTTGCTGCGCAGCTTGGCTTCTTTGTCTTCCGAGCTGATGGACACCAGCAGGCGACGTTGCTGGTCGATGGACAGATCGGTGAACTCGATCGGTTCGTCTTCGCAGGCTTCGATGGTCTCGATGATCTGCTTGGCGTACAGTGCCCAGTCCTGCTGTTTGCCTGCCAGGGTGACGGATTCCAGAACGCGATGTTCGGCTTCTGTCATCTCTGTCTTGCCCTTGCAGCCCTCAACGTATTCAGCCCAGCTGAGTTCGTATTTCCATTCTTCGACTGCCATGGGCTTGGCTGCCAAGCTGATGACGTCTGTCCAACGCAGGTGTTGGGCTCCGCGTCCAATTGGTGCAGGGCTGACGCCATTGGACTTGACCATAGTAACTTGTGTCTGGACTGTGGTGTTGAAGTTGACCAGCTGAGTGAGGTCATTGAGCATGTCGCGTTGTGCCAGACCTGCTTGGCCGAATGACCAATCACGGTTCTTGACTTCGTCCAGAGCGTTGAGGGCTTCGTTCATCTTGCCGATGGCTGTGTCATCAGGGCTCGTGATGCTGCGTTCCAGCAGTGTGGCTGCCATGACGTTGGTGACCATGGCTGCGAGTCGTGCGATGCGGAACTCAAGGCCTCCTGCCACAGAGTACAGGAGGTTGATTCCGTCTTTGTTCGGTGCGCATTCCTGGATGAGTTCCATCAGGTCAGTTTTTGGGTGCATGTTGGGTGCTTTCAAAGTGATTGCATCTGCTTGGGGCAGAGCGGTTTGCAGTTGAGCCATGGTGCCGGTGGGGATTTGACGTGTTGTCATGATTTGCTTTCAGGTTGGTTTAGAGGAAGGGTGCAACTCTTAACGATGAGTTGCCAGTCGGCCATGTCAGATGGATCTTGTCCCGGTTGTGCCCGGGCATGCAGCATGTTTTAGTCAGTTCGCAAACTGAACTTGCAAGTGCACAGCGGTTGGGTTGAATCGTGATTGCACTGACGGCGAGTGCTGACCTCGGAAGAATCGTCGGTCTATGAATAGCTCGTTACCTGGAACTTGCAGCCAGCGTCGCGCTCTCTTTCATGGCAGGAGCAGCCAATATCAAAAGTTGTATGGGTTCATGACCCTCCGTGGTTAGGTAGCTTGGCTCAGTACGTTCGGTGAGTGCGTTATGCGTTCGTATCAGGCCTCAACTGACCCAACTCGTGGGTCAGTTAATGCCGGTCTAAGTTAGACCTGCGATTACAGTCGGCTGAAAAGCACGGCTTCTGCGTGCTCGTGTGAGCAGTTGAGCATGCGGCTCAGGTTGTCAATCTTGGATAGCAGTACATCCAGCGGGTCTTGGAATTCTGGTGGACGTTGTGCGTCTTCTCCAATCTCTTTGAGCGTGTAGCTCTTGAGCTTGACTTCCTCCGTGGGGTAAGCACGGGTGGCCATGTCGTCATCCTTGTGGACGCCCATGTAGGGCAGACTGGCGACCTGGCCTGTGAATGGCTGGACAGTTGCTGTCTTTGCGACTGGATCTGCAGACAAGCCGATGGAGTGTTTGAGTGAGTGGTGCATTTGGTTTCCTGGTTGTTTCTGGTAGGGTGATCCGTTTCGTGGATCAGACGGCTGATCTGGGCGTGAATGGCACGCGCAGGGCTCCTTACGGTATGTCGCTGTACTTTGCGACGTTGGCTGGTGGCGACCCAGCGTGATGGACAAGTTAGGCTTGTGTGAATTCGCTGAAGTCGTCAGCGAAGGCGGGAGCTTTCTTGGGCATGCCTTTGTTGTGGGTAGTGAACCCGCGAGCGGCTGCGTAATCAGGCTCTGCTGTATCGGTTTCGTTGAGGTGGCTGAAGGCCTTGAACAATTGACCTGCCATCTGGATGAGGACAATAGGGCTGATGTTCATATCTACGTCCTTGACGGAGTAGGCGTAACCGACTTCACCGTTGTCATTTGTGACGACGAGGTGGGCTTCTTTGACTTGGAGAGAGATGTTCATGATGTGCTTTCAGGTTGATGGGATTAGCGACGAATGTCGCAAGACGAGCGCCACGCGCTCGTGGCTGTTCAGGGAAAGGCCATCAAGATGATGGACAAGGCGATGGCTGCGAGGATGCAGCCCGTGGTGACGATGCGGTCATGCTTGTGCATGCCGTGGTAAATGCGAGGAGTTCTCATTTGAGTTCCTCCGTGCTGTAGCGCACTAAACCGACGGTGTAGTACCTACCATCGACTAGCTTGCCGAAGAGCCGTGTAGAGGCCGCCAGCACCCCCAGTGACACGATAAACGAGAGTGTTGCACTCATCGTTCCAACAACTGTCCCCCAATGCACCCATAGGTTTAAACACAGCATGGTTATGTGTACAGTGACCTTGGCTGTCTCGTTGCCGAGTAGTCTGAGCCGCAGTCTTGGCGGCGCCATGACGATGAGGACGAACTCGAAGAGGGCCAGTATGAGGCCGAAGGCAATGACTTCTGATAGCATGTTATGCTCCTAAATTGATAGCTGAGTGCCCCATAGTCCTTGACTTAGCAGTCAAGGCACAGGGCCGCTAGGCCCTGTGACTTAATAGACTGCGTTGACGATCGCGCCGCTAGGCGTGCGGCAGTCACGGCCGACGCACACCGCTTGCGGGGTGCGCGAGGTGTAGCCCATTGCGGCACGCAATGCGGCGAGGGCTTCGGGGTTCGCAGCCATGGCTGCGCGGTATTCGAACGCGTCATCGCGTTCGACGAAGAACGCCAACGGCGGGCGAGAGTAGGTGAGAGCATCGAACCGTGGCACCCATGTGTCCGGTTGTTGCTTCATCTGCACCACAGGTGCAGGGGCTTCCAACACCGGCGCTGCGGTAGCAGCGGCGAGTTGGGACTTGAGAACTCCGACTGTAAGGAGGAGTTCGGCGAATTGGGCTTTTTCTGTCTTGGTCATGTTGGACTCCGGTGATTGGTTGTTGAGCGACAGCTGTCGCAAGACGTTCGCCGTGCGAACGTGGCTGCCCCGGACCCCATGGCCCCGTTTGGACTTGCGTAGCAGAAAGAGGCGAAGCCTCTTTCTGTTACGCGGTAATCGTGATGCCAATAGGCATCACTGGCTGTTGGGCAGCTTGGCGTGCAGCAGCACGCTCCAGGCGCTGCGCAGAGCGCAGGGCCGCTGTCTCGGCGTAGCCTGCAGCGGAGCCGCTGACAACGTCAGCGCCGAAGCGCCCGGTAGCTGTGAACGCAACGGCCACGTAGTGGCCGGTGTGGGCAGCAGCGCTGCCGAGTGCACGACCGCAGGTTGTGCCGAGTGTCTTGGTATTGGAGGTCATGGGATGTCCTTGTCTTGGTGGTTGGCGTGATTGCCGAAGGCTCACGCAAGACGGGCGCCCAGCGCCCGTGGAGGTTAGGGTCCCCTCCGGGCAGGATCGCGAAGCGAATCCGAACCGGGGGCTTCGGATTTGGAGCCGGGAGGGGAGACTCAAGCGGCCAAATCCAGAAAAATTCTAGAAAATTATTCTCGATGATCTAAGTTAGAATGCGCCCCATGGCTCAGATCGAATCCTCTTCGCGCATCGCCGACCCCACCAGAGGCATAGCCGCTGCGCGCAAAGCCACCAAGTCCACCAGCTCCGCAGCATCCGCTGCCGAGGTCGATGTCAACAAGCCGCTGACCGACAAGCAGAAGGCCTTCGTCCAGTCGTGGGCCAAGGGCAACTCGATCGGCCGTGCCAGCCTCGACGCTGGCTTCGCAGACGACGGGCTCGGCTACAGGCTCGCTCGGATGCCTAACGTCCTGGCCCTCAAGGCCCAGCTCTCCGCAAAGTATGAGGAAGAAGCCCAGATGGACCGCAAGCAGGTCATGGACGGCTTCAAGGAAGCGATCGAGATGGCCAAGCTCATGGCCGAACCCGCCAACATGATTGCCGGCTGGCGCGAGATCGGAAAGATGTGCGGCTACTACGCCCCAGTCGAGACCCGCGTCAAGGTGGACGTCACCGGAAACATCATCCTGGACAAGATGAACTCCATGACAGACGCCGAGCTGCTCAAAGTCATCAGTCAAGGAGCCCTACATGCCAGCCCACAACTTCTCACGGATGAGGCTGATGGGGGAGACGCCGATGACGACAGCGCCGTATCTTGAGCCCTGGCCCGCCAGCATCGGCCCAGACAGCCTGGAGCGCTGGCCCGACGGCACGCTCGTGGAGAGCTGGAGAAACAACCAGATCCAGCTGATCCGCGACACCACCTCACCCGAGAACGCCGAGAAAGAAGTTGCCCGGTACATCGCCTGGCACGACGGAGTAGCTGAATGACCCCTCTATCTATATACATGATGTGGCTTGCCTGGATCCAGGGCAAATGAACGCCCCGTCCAAGGCGGAAGTCGAGCTGGCCTCCCGGCTGATCAGCCGCAAGCGCCTGCTGCCCTTCGTCCAGCGCCTGAACGACCGCTACCTGGCCGGCTGGGTCCACCAGGACATCTGCCGACGCCTGGAGAAGTTCAGTGACGACGTCGCCAAGGGTCTGAGCCCCCGGCTGATGCTGCTGATGCCCCCACGGTCTGGGAAGAGTGAGCTGTGCAGCCGGGCGTTCCCGTCCTGGCACCTGGGCCGCAACCCCGACCACGAAATCATCGCCTGCTCGTACAACGTCTCCCTGGCCATGAGCTTCTCCAAGAAGGTCAAGGAGGTGCTGGAGGACCCCACGTTCCACCCGGTGTTTGACATCCGGCTGAACCCCAACAACCAGAGCGCCGAGGAGTGGAGCCTGAACGGCCAGCGCGGCGGCTACGTGGCTGCAGGCGTCGGCGGTGGTATCACCGGCAAGGGCGCCCACTTGTTGATCATCGACGACCCGTTGAAGAACGCCGAGGAGGCCGACAGTGCTGACACACGAGAGAAACTCTGGGATTGGTATGGCTCCACGGCCTACACCCGCCTGGCTCCTGGCGGCGGCGTACTTGTCGTGCAGACGTGGTGGCACGATGACGACCTGGCCGGCCGGCTGCAGACAGCCATGGCTGCTGACCCCGAAGCCGACCGGTTCATCGTCGTCAAGTACCCGGCCATCGCCGAGTTCGATGAGTACCTGGACACCGACACCGACCTGATCGTCGATACAGCCCCTGAGCACGGCCACCTCCTGCGCAGCAAGGGCGAGGCCCTCCACCCCGAGCGCTACGACATCAAGAAGCTGGAGCAGATCAAGCGCACGATCAGCCCACGGTTCTGGTCGGCCCTGTACCAGCAGAACCCGGTGCCCGACGACGGGGCGTACTTCCTGAAGGAGCACTTCCGGCGCTCCTCCATACCCCACGTCTCCAAGTCCAACGTGTTCATCGCCTGGGACTTTGCCATCAGCGAGAAGAAGCAGAACGACTACACCGTCGGCACCGTGCTGCTGCAGGACGAGAACGACACGCTGCACGTGGCCGAGCAGATCAGATTCAAGAGCGGAGACGCCCTGTTCATCGTCGAGGCAATCTTAAATCTAAGTAAGAAGTGGTACACTTCTGGACAGCGCCTCGGCTTCGAGGACGGCCAGATTTACCGTGCAATCGAATCTCTATTGAAGAAGAGAATGAGAGAACGACGCGAATATCCCTCCATCCAGGTACTCAAACCCATCACGGACAAGCTCGCCAGAGCCCGTCCGCTTCAGGGCCGGATGCAGCAGGGCCGTGTCAGCTTCAACACCGAGGCCGAGTGGTACGACGTTTGCCGCCTGGAGATGCTGCGCTTCCCGGCCGGCGCCCACGACGACTGCGTGGACAGCGTGAGCTGGGCCGTGCAGATGGCCATCGGTGCCCAACCCCCACGTAGTGCAAAACCCAAGGAGCTTCCATCATGGCGCGATCGGATTGGCAAGCAGAGCGGCTCCCACAGCCACATGGGTGTATGAGCTGGAGCCTGGCCCAGGCCATCTGCAGCGAGGGCATCCCCAGCTACGAGATCGGCATGGCGGCAGCCGCCAAGCAGCTGGTGGCGATCAACAGCGGGGAGGGCACCACCCACTTCAGCTGGCGGGAAGACAGGCTGAACCGCCTGCCTGCCAAGACCCTTGAATCCCTGCTGCTGCGCCTGCGCGCTGCCATACGAGAGAACCCCCAATGAGCTGTCCAGACTTCATCGCCCAGAGCTTCGCGGTCCGTACCGCAGCGCACCTGCTGCACCTGAGCAGCAGGAGCTACGCCCAGCACGTGGCCCTGGGCGACTTCTACGACGCCCTGACGGACCTGACCGACAAGTACGCCGAGGTGTACATGGGCCTGGAGGACCAGGTGACCAGCTGGCCCAGCAGGACGCCACCCACCGGCGCACCGGTCGAGGTGCTGTCGGCCTACCTGTTGTCCGTCCGTAAGGAGCAGAAGGAGGACAACGACTCCCAGGCCCTGCTGAACATCCTGGCTGAGATGGAGGAGCTGACAGCTCAGACCCTCTACAAGCTGAAATTCCTCAAATAGGCCGCACCATGCCCGTTAATACCGAACTCGCCACGAAGATCTGGAACCGTTTCGCATATGCGAGGGACCATGGGCACTCAAAGTACGTCGAAAAGGTCGACAAGTGCGAGCATTTCTTCGCCGGGGACCAGTGGGCAGCCGCTGACCGTCAGAAATTGGAGGCCGTGCGCCGGCCGGTGCTCACGATCAACAAGATTTTGAGCACCGTGAGCAACGTGATGGGGGAGCAGATCAACAACCGCTCCGAAATCAGCTTTCGGCCCCGCTCTGGGGCTCCTGCGACGACCTCTGACGTGCTGACCAAGGTGTTCCGCCAGATCAGCGACAACAACCAGCTCGACTGGAAGCGCTCGGACATGTTTGCCGACGGAATCATCGGCTCCCGGGGCTTCCTGGACGTCCGGATCGAGTACGGCGACAGCATGGAGGGCGAAGTGCGGGTCAACAGCATGAACCCGAAGAACGTGATCATCGACCCAGACGCCGATGAGTACGATCCAGACACCTGGAGCGAGGTTCACACCTCCAAATGGCTCACCAGCGACGACATCGCCGTCCTGTACAACAAGGCCGACGCTGACATCCTGCAGGCGAAGGTCGGCAGCAGCCTGACCTACGCCCACGACAGCCTCTCCATCAACCGCGACCGCTTCGGGGATCCCCGCAACGCCGCCTACGTGCAGGGGCTGCAGGACACAAGCGCCATGCGCAACATCCGCGTGATTGAGCGCCAGTATCGCCAGCTGGACCGCCAGAAGCACTTCCTGGCCCCGCAGACCGGCGACATGCGCCCCATCCCCGAGGAGTTCAACCGTGACCGCATTGCTTTCTTCGTTGAAAAGTATGGCTTCCAGGTCGTACCAAAGCTGGTACGCCGCATTCGATGGACGGTTGTCGCCGACAACATCGTGCTGCATGATGATTGGAGTCCGTACAAGCACTTCACCGTCGTACCGTACTTCCCACACTTTAGGCGAGGCACTACCATCGGGCTGGTTGAGAATCTTCTTGGCCCTCAGGAGCTGCTGAACAAGGTCACGTCCCAGGAGCTGCACGTGGTCAACACCACGGCCAACAGCGGCTACAAGGTCCGTGCCGGGGCGCTGTCCAACATGACTCCCGAGGAGCTGGAAGAGAAGGGCGCTCAGACCGGTCTGGTGATCGAGGTCAACGGGGATCCAGACAAGGACGTCATCAAGATCGCCCCCAACCAGGTCCCACAGGGCCTGGACCGCATCAGCTACAAGGCCGAGGAGTCCATCAAGACGATCTCCGGCGTCAGCGACAGCGCGCAGGGCATGGACCGGGCCGATGTGGCCGCCAAGGCCATACAGGAGAAGCGCAAGGCCGGCAGCACCAACCTGGTCAAGCCGCTGGACAACCTGACCCGTACCGACGCCATCCTGGCCCGAAACATTCTGGATCTGGTGCAGGAGTTCTACACCGAAGAACGCCTGATGACGATCACCCACGATCACGCCACCGGCGCCAGCGAGAGCTTCTCAATCAACCAGCCCAACCCAGAGGCGGAGACCGGCGAGGAGCCCGAAGAGTCCCCGTACCAGGAGATCATCAACGACCTGACGGTGGGCGAGTACGACGTGGTCGTGACCTCTGTGCCGCGCCGTGAGACGCTGGAGGACAGCCAGTTCGAGCAGGCCATGGCGCTGAAGGAAGCCGGGATCATGGTCCCTGACAGCGTGCTGATCGACTCCAGCCGCCTGATCAACAAGAAGGACATCATCAAGCAGATGGAGGCCGCCAGCCAGAGCCCAGAGGCCCAGGCAGCCAAGCAGCTGCAGGTCCGTGGCCAGACCGCTGAGGTGGCCAAGACTGAGGCTGAGGCCACGGTCAAAGGCGCTGACGCCCAGCTCAAGGGTGCCAAGACCCGCGAGACCCTGGCCAAGGTCGGCGAGATCGAGAACGGCCCGCAGGACGACGGCTCTGGACAGGCCAAGATGGCTGAGGTTCAGGTCAAGGCCCAGGCTACTGAGCACAAGATGTCCATCGACGAGCGCCTGGCCCAGCAGAAGATGAGCCTGGCTGAGCGCGAGCACCAGCTGGAGATCAAGAAAGTCGACCAGGACCTGCAGCTCAGGCAGCAGGAGTCTATGCAGAAGCGCATGGACGCCCGGGTCAAAGCATCCCAGGACGCAGCCACCGCTGCGGCCAAACCCCCAGCCGGAGGCCAGGTGGCGAACCGGTCGAGACTGCCTACCTCGAAATCGTAGGTCTAACTTAGAAAGCACGTTATGCACAACATCACATCGCCCCGCACCGACGACGGCGCCATCGAGCAGGAGATCAAGGCCAAGGGCCTGACGGCTCCACGCGTGACGCCTGCTGCCCTGGATGCGAACATCATTGACGTTCTGTACTTCACGGCCGGGGAAGCGTCCGTCGGGCAAACACTTACGCCATCCGACCGACCTTATGTCGCCTATCAGGCACACAAACTGCTGACATTCTGCGTGCTGACCTTGAGTAATGGCTTCACCGTCACCGGTGAGTCCGCCTGCGCCAGCCCGGAGAACTTCGACGCCGAGATCGGCCGCAAGATCGCTCTGGAGAACGCCAAGCAGAAGATCTGGCCCCTCATGGGCTACGCCCTGAAAGAGTCGCTGACCCGAGTGGAGCACCACCCTGTATGAAATCCCTCGCCCATTCCATCGCCCGCATCGCCCACGAGGTGAATGCGGCCTACTGCGCCTCCATCGGCGACAAGACCCAGCCGCTGTGGGAAGAAGCCCCTGAGTGGCAGCAGGAGTCCGTCCTCAAGGGCGTCGAGCTGCACCTGGCCAACTCGAACCTCGGTGTCGACGCCAGCCACCAGGCCTGGCTGGAACACAAACGGGAAGAGGGCTGGACCTACGGCCCTCTGAAGGACCCCATCAAGAGGGAGCACCCCTGCTTCGTGCCCTATGCCGACCTGCCGGCCGAGCAGAAGGCCAAAGACTTCATCTTCCGTGGCGTCGTCCACGCCATTGCCCGCGAACAGCTCCGTTAACCCACCCTGAGAAAGCACACCATGCCACAAGACAACCAAGCCCCTGAAGTCATCGACAAAGCCGCTGCGCTGGCCCGTGGGGACTTCCTCCCCGAGCAGGACCTCGATCCTGAGCACCCAGACGCGGACGGCGTAGCCGTCGAGCTGGAGAAGGAGATCGAGAAAGACGCCGAGAAAGAGGCCGAGAAAGAGGCCGACCCGAAGGCGGAAAAGGACTCCAAGAAGGATTCCCGCATCCCCCTGAGCCGCCACGAGGCAGTGCTCAACAAGGAGCGCGAGAAGCGCGCCGACCTGGAGCGCCAGCTGGCCCAGTACCAGAACGGCAAGCAGGTTGCCGACGTCAACACCCAGATCACGGCCGCAGAGGACGCCATCGCCAAGATGGACGCCCAGTACGACACCCTGATCACTGACGGCGAGCTGGCCAAGGCCGCTGACCTGAAGCAGCAGATCCGCCGCGCTGAGCGGGATATGAATGAAGCCAAGAGCGACATGAAGATCCACGCCGCTGAGATCCGTGCCACCGAGCGCGCACGGTACAACACCAGCCTGGAGCGCATCGAGAGCGCCTACCCGGAGCTGAACGAAGACCACGAGGAGTTCGACCAGGATCTGATGGCCGAGGTGGTCGAGCTGAAGGATGCCTACCAGATGAAGGGGTTCACCCCCACGGTCGCCCTGCAGAAGGCCGTCAAGGCGCTGGTCGAGCCGCGCACCACCCGCCAGGAGATGGCCACCAGCGCCAAGCCCCAGGTGAGCGAGAAGGACGTGGCGGCTGAGCGCAAGAAGGATGCTGTGGCCAAGGTCGAGAAGGCTACCCGCACCTCGCCGCCCAACCTGAACCGCTCAGGTGTGGACAGCGACAAGATGGGTGCCGGCTCCACCGAAGCCCAGGCCGTGATGAACATGACCCAGGCCGAGTTCAAGAAGTTTGCCGACAGCAACCCCGAAGCGCTGGCCCGGGCACGCGGCGACATCTTGTAAATATATTTGCACCGATCTAACATCGAAGTTAGATTGGTGCTATATTCGCACCACGGATACAGGCAGCCCACGACAGCGGCACCAAATTTCGTCAGTCGTGACGACACACGACGCAGGCAGAGATGCCAAGTGAATTGTGTCTTCAACTTCTACGAAAGGCGACCATCATGGCGCTTACCAATCTAGGCTTGCTCACCAACGAGCAGAAAACTATCTGGGGCATGGACCTCTGGAAGAACGCCCGTAACAAGTCGTTCACCAGCCAGTTCCTCGGCAACGACAACGGCTCCATGATCAATCATGTGACCGAACTGACCAAAGGCACCAAGGGCACACGTGCTGTGATCACCTTGCTGGCCGACCTGATCGGTGACGGTATCGCCGGGGACCGTACCCTGAAGGGTAACGAGGAAGGCATGCAGACCTTCGAACAGGTCATCCGCTACGACCAGCTGCGCCATGCCAACAAGCATGAAGGCCGCATGGCAGAGCAGAAGTCTGTGTTCAGCTTCCGTGACAACTCCAAGAACGTGCTGGCCTACTGGCTCGCCGACCGTATCGACCAGATGGCCTTCCAGACCTTGGGCGGTATGAGCTATGCGTACAAGCCCAACGGCTCGACCCGCGTCGGCTCCGACCTCCAGTACCTGGAATTCGCTGCTGATGTGTCCGCTCCGTCGACTCGTCGTATGACCCGCTGGGACAACGTCAACAAGACGCTGAAGACCAACGTGACCGGCTCGAACACCTCGGCTGCCATCGTGAACACTGGTGCTGCTGCGACCTCCGACTTCCCTGCCTGGGAAATGTTTGTGGCCCTGAAGGCTTACGCCAAGGACCGCTACATGCGCGGTGTGGGCGGCGACGGCGGTAGCGAGAACTACCACGCGTTCCTGACACCCCAGGCCATGGCCCGTCTGAAGCTCGACCCGACCTACCTGCAGAACTTGCGCTACTCGCAGAACTCTGCGACGAACGCCAAGCTGTTCAGCGGCGACGCTGTGACTGTGGACGGCATCACGCTGCACGAGTTCCGTCACGTGCCCAACTGCACCGGTGGTATCTCCGGCACCAACATGTACGGCGCAGGCCTGAATCTGTTGGGCTCCCAGGTGCTGTTCTGCGGTGCTCAGGCGCTGGGTATGGCTGACATCGACGCTCCCTACTGGGAAGAAGACGAAGACGACTTTGGCAACAGCCAGTCCATCTCCGTCGGCAAGATGCTGGGCTTCTTGAAGCCTAAGTTCGGCAACATCTACGAGGGTAACGCTGTCGAAGACTTCGGCGTGATCTCTTGCTACGTTGCGCAATAAGGAGAAAACACCATGAAAAAACTAGCTTCGCGCTCTGCCCAGTACCCCCTGTTCGCTGAATTCGCTTTCGACTTCAACGACTGGGTTGTCGACTCCGTCGACACCGTCAAGAAGACCCTCGGCTCGACCGTGGCTAACGCCAAGGACCCTGCTGAACCTGGCTTGACCGGCCCCGTGGCCAATACCATCACCTTCGACTGCATCCCCTTGCCCGTCGGTGCTGTGGTGGTTGGCGGCGAGCTGATCGTCGAAACCGCAGTGACTGGTTCCACCGCAGCCACCATCACGCTCGGCATTGCCGGCGCGTTGACCACGCTGTTGGGCTCCACCTCGCTGATGGCTGCTGCCGGCACCCGCACCGCCCTGTTGCTGACCTCTGCTCTGCAGTCGGCTGCCGCAGGTAACAACGTGCGGGCGACCATCGCCTACACCGTGGCCAACGCCACAGCAGGCAAGGCCCGCGTCCGGTTGATGTACACCATCGACAACCGCGTGTCGGAAGTTCAAGTTAGCTAAAATCTAACTTAGAATAGGGCAGGTCTCCAAAAGAGTCCTGCCCTCATTCACACCTGGAGTCTGCATGCCTCACATCATCTCCCCCGTCAACCAGGCCCTGCGCTCTGGCTCTGGCTTGTCCTTCGACCTGGTAGCCGACGAAGTCACGTTGATTGATCCCGGATCGCTCAAAGCCGCTGTTGCTGCTGGCTGCACCGTGGTGGACACCGACGTCGCCCCCGACACCTCCGCACCCCCTCCTGAGCTGGTGATTGCCCCCGACATGTCGGTGCGCCCCGCTCCGGTCATCGTCGTTCCGGCACCCGCCGAGACCGCAGCTGAAGATGCTCCCGATGAGCCTGTCGTACCTGTGGATGAGGACGCCGTCCCGGCTGACCCCGCACCGACTGATCCTGCTGCGTAACCCTCCCTCAACCAACGCAAAAGCACCATGCGATACACATCACACCGAAACATCACCGTGGCCTCCACGTGCGGCCTCTCCGTCGAGCTGAAGAAGGGCGAGCCTACCCTGTGCCCGCCCGGCATGCACGACGAGCTGCTGGCCCTGGGCTGCGTGCCTGAAGACGAGATGCCTGAGCCCGAAGTCGGCGCAGAGCCAGTCGCCCCCTCCAGCCTGCCTGACCGTCACGCGGCCCTGTGTCGGGCGTTCGAGGCCGTCGCCCTGCGCAACAGGCGCAACGACTTCAACGCCGTTGGCGTCCCGCACGGTGCGGTCCTGGCCAAGGAGCTGGGCTACCCCGTGGACGCCAAGGAGCGCGACGCTGCGTGGGCCAAATGGCAGAATGAGACTGCGCCTGCATGAACACGACCGAACTGCTCGGGATCTGCCGCGCTGAGGTGTTTGATCTCCAGCTCCCGTACCTCTGGTCGGATCCGCTGATCTACGCCTACATCGACGACGCCCAGAAGCAGTTCTGTCGCCTGACCTACGGCATCGAAGATGCCCGTAGCTTCAAGCTGAACATCAAGGACGATGGCACCGTCTGGTACGCCATCGACCCCCTCATTCTCAAGATCCGCGACGCCATCGACCCGGCCACCGGCGCACCTGTCGACCTGGTGGCCGTGGAGAAGATGGCCGAGGGGCGCATGAAGTTTGACGGCCTCATAGGCCCGCTCAAGGCGCTCATCACCGGGATGGAGAAGGGCTATGTCCGCGCCTACCCTATTCCGGCCTTGGCATCTACGGTCGAACTTAGAACCTTCCGCCTGTCGAACGATGTGGCGGCCGGCGACGACTTCGAGATCGACCCCCAACACATCCTGAACCTGCTGTCGTGGGTCAAGTATCGCCTGTACATGGTCCAGGACGCCGACGCCCGCGACGAGAAGAAGGCCGCCACCAACAAGGCTGAGTTCGAGACGTACTGCGCCAAGGCCAAGGTCGAGCAGAGCCGGGCACGCCGCCCTGTGTCCAACGTCACTTACGGGGGCATCTGATGGCCGTCTACAAAAAAGACCCCAACGCAATCCTGGACTACACGTTCGACTGGTCTGCCTGGCTGGCCCCGCTGGTGGACACGATCAGTACCGTCACCTGGCTGCCCGACGTTGGCCTGACTGTCGTCTCGTCGTCACACACCACGACCACTGCCACGGCCTTCATATCAGGCGGCACGGTCGACACCAGCATGAACCTGACATGCCGAATCCTCACCACTGGCGGTCGTACCGACGACAGGACCATCGTTTTGAAAATCATGAACCGTTAGGAGACATCATGCAGTACGCATCCACCATCTATCTGCCACGCCTTGACCTCGTGGAGTCCGTCGCGGGCACTGCGGCCAAGCTGAACATCTATTCCGGGTCTGCGCCCGCCAACTGTGCGGCTGCTGACACCGGCACGCTCTTGGCCACGCTGGCGCTGCCATCTGACTGGATGAATGCTGCCTCTGGCACCACCAAGACGCTGCTGGGAAGCTGGACCGGCACGGCATCTGCTGGCGCTGGCGCCACGCCGACCCACTTCCGCATCAAAGACACCGCGAACACGACTTGCTACGTTCAGGGAACCTGCGGCATCAATGTTGTCATCGCCACCAGCGCACTGACAGCTGCAAACGGCAACGTGCTGACCTTCGCGTCTACGACCGGTGTGGCAGTCGGCCAGACCGTGACCGGAACTGGAGTCTTGCCGGATACGACCGTGATTGCCTTCACCGGAACCACGGCGACACTGAGCCGGTCAACCACAGCCGGTGTGGCAAGTGCTGCGTCCATCACCTTCGGCTACGAAATGCCGGTGAATGGAACGATCACCAGTGGCCAGACCATCACGGTGTCCTCGTTCACCCTGACCGCCGCGAATACATAAGCATAGGAGACTTAGCATGACACCCGCACAACTCCAGGCAATCAAAGCAGACATCGCAGCAGATCCCGTGATGTCGGCTCTACCGCTCAACGGGGATAGCAACTACGAAATTGCACGCCTGTACAACCTGCCTCCTGCTGTGGAGATGTCGGTATGGAATACGAGCGCGAAGGTAAAAGACATCAACGATTCCATTGACTTTAGCAAGTACACGCCGGTCGATACGCCTGACGGAACAACGGTTCAGACCAACCGGCTCCTGACGATCCAGACCAAGCAGATGAATCTGCAATACATCACGATTGGCCGAGAAACTGTTGACGCATCAAAGGTCAATGTACGCAAGGGACTGCAAGACGCCGTTGTTCAGTTGCCAGCAGGAGCGGCGGGCGCTTATGTCTCTGCTGGTGGAGTGGCGGGCATCAATGTGTTGACCGCCATGCTGCGCAATGCGACGCGGGCAGAGAAGCTGCTCAACGCAGGTACATCCACAACAGGCACCGTCACCGCGAGCCTGCTGGGCTTTGAGGGGACTGTGACTGACCGTGACATTGAAGCCTCTTGGAACGTCTAAATGGCTACCATTCTCACCACCACCTATGACAGCGTAGTCAGCAGCAATGCGCTGACGATTACGCTGGCGTCCCTGGCGTCAAGCGCCAGCTTTCTGGCTGGCCGCAACGGCACCATCGTGGATAACACGTCTGGGCTGTTTCTGGACTTCCTTGTGTCTGGGCAGATCACGACAGGCACCACACCAACAGTGGACAAGCAGATTGCCGTGTACGTCTATGCGCCGTTGAAGTTCGTCAGCAGCACCTTTAGCTACCCGATTGCCACAGCCACTGCGTTGACCGAGAGCGATGCTGCTGCGACCTTTGAGGCATACCAGCTTGCCCAGCTGAAGCCAGCAGCGGTCGCCAACGTGATTGCAACATCTGACCGCGCCTACTCGATCCCGCCATTCAGCATCGCGTCGCTGTTCGGCGGTGTGTGCCCGCCTAAGTTCGGCATCTTTGTAGCGCACAACACAGGCGCTGCACTGAACGCCACAGCAGGTAATCACTGGCTCCACTGGACGGGTATCAAGCGTACCTCGACCTAACCCATGCACCGCTCTGTTTCTATCGCGTCGCACGGTGGAGCGCAGATCAACGTAGGTCATCCTTTCTTGGATGGCCTCGTTGGGTTCATCAATGGCAGCGTAAACAGCGTGCCGATGGACATGGTCACGCGCAAGCTGATGACCCGCGTTGGCGTTAACGCGCCTGGATCTTCGTCAGTCTCGCAAGTCGCTACCGGAGCGAATGGGATATACAGCGCACGCAATGAAGCCGCATTTGCAAACTGGAGGCCCACCACATCACCTTTGACGTTGATGATGTATGTGACGTGCGGGACATCTGTCTCCTCAACATATATCGGAGGAAGTGTTGGAAATGGCGGTGGGACAGAGGGGTTCCAATTCCAGCTATCCTATGGTGATGGCACTATTCGATTCGCGTCGTTCATAGGCGGATCAGCGAAGTCCGTTACATCTGCTGCCGGTGTGTGGGCCAACGGCAAAAAGCTGCTCTTAACCTTGGTCTTGGACGGAACAAACATCATTGGCTATGTCAATGGGGTGCCGTTCGGATCTACCGCCGCCAGCGGGACAATCGTCTATGACACCAGTTTTGGCCGCGTGCAGCTGTTGGGAAGCCCAGACTTCACAGGGACGACAGGTAGCGGGCATTGGATGGGACTTTGGAACTGGGCATTCCCGCCTTCACTCATTCGGGAGATAGCCCAAGACCCAATGCAGGTATTCATGCCGCTGGTGGACTTTGTGGGTGGGCAGGACACGGCAGGAAGCATCGGAATCATCCGGCCATCTTCCGACGTGACTACAACCGGGTGGACTGGCGTGTCCGACAACACGAACAAGTTTGCAAACATTGATGAAACGACGGCAAGCGACACGGACTACATCACCAGCCCGTCAATCACGGGTGGCGAGTACACCATCTTTGGCCTGTCTGGAAGCCTTGCGGCGGGCAGCTGGGACATCCGTTACCGGGCCAACTTTGTCGGCTCCAGCGCAGACGTGCGTATCACCCTGCTGGACGGCAGCAACGTCAGCCAGGGCGCATCCGGCTGGCAGACCGTCACCAGCACATTTGCAGACTATACCGCAACCGTGACCACTACTGGCGCGGCGACCCGCGTCAAGATCGAAGTCCAATAGGAACGAACCATGTTACTGCTCACATCCACCTCCGACATCGTTCGACTTGTCACCGGCACGGCCACGTCCACCATTGAGGTCCATACCTCGTATGTGGACGTGAGCGGATCAACGATCACGCCTGCACGGAAAAACACCCGCATCACCACGGCAACGACCACCACGATTGTTGCCAGCCCAGCGGGCAGCACGCAGCGCAACGTCAAAGCAATCTACGTCACCAACAACAGCGCCGGTACGTCCTGCGTGGTTGCCGTCGAACACTATGACGGAACGGATAGCGTCGAACTGATGCAGTTCGTACTGCTCCCTGGCGAAAACATGGGCTACCGCGAGGATGGGAGCTGGGTCCACCGTGACCAGAACGGAGCGGAGTACCCACCATCCGGACTCGGCAATTACTCAGGCAAGTCGATCCCGTTCATGAAGACAAGCACCGCGACCGACGTGGCGGGATGCTGGTACTGCACATCGAAGGACGCGGGCTATCCAGGCGCGTGGGCCGTTGGCACCCCCGGGGTGAACGGGCGCGTGACTGATGGCGCGGCCTCTGGTGACTATGGCTGCATCCCAATCCCAAATGCGTCGACCGGCGCAAACTATTTGACCGCACTGGAAATGGCGAGCAGCGTCAACCACACCAATGACTTCTTTGACTGCTTGTGGGTGAACTCTGGACTGACCGTAACGACTACGACTGAGCAAACATTCACAACCCCAACGCTTCCAGCGCGGGACGTGAACGGAACGACCAACGGAGAAGGCTGCGGCATCGCGCTACTGATAACGGCTGCATCCACTCTTGCCGCTGCTGGCGCCAACTTGACGGTGCGCTACACGAACAGCCATGGAACTGGATCAAGGGTAGCTACTCTATCGGCCATCGCTGGCTCCCAAGTCCCTGCAACCCCTGTCATCGGGACCATTGTGTGGTTCCAGCTGGCAGCGGGTGACACGGGCGTGCAGTCTATCCAGGGCATCACCCTCGGCACGTCCATGCTGACGGGTTCCATCAGCCTGATGATCTGCCGCGACATTTCTACCATCGGCACCGCCGTGGTCAACGTGTCGACTCCAAAGATCATCGGAAGCCCAGGAATCCGGCTGTACAACGGAACCTGTCTCCTGCATAACATCTTGTGCAGCGCGACCACGGCGACGTTTTTCAGCGGATCTTTGGTAGTGATGGAGAAGTAACGTGTCCATGCTCGGCTGGTTCGACGGGGAACTGCGACCAGACGGATGGTGGGACGCAGAGCTTCAGCCCGCCGCGTGGTGGGACACTGAGATAGTCGATACCACGTCCGGCAAGACCGTCAATGTCTCGTTTCTGGAGATCGTCGCCGGGTCGGTAACGGCCTCGCTGACGGTCACAGAGGCCGGGGATATTGGGGCGGCGGCATCCACAGTCGCATTGGCTGCGTCCCTGGCAGCAACAGACTCTAGCGAAACACTCAGCGCCTCGGTATCCATCATCACCGGAGTAGCTGCATCGCTGGCAGTCACTGAGGCCCAGGACACGGCGCTGGGCGCCAGCACCATTGCACTGGCAGCATCCGGAACACCAGCAGACACACCGGAGCGGGTATCCGCAGCCAGCACGGTCGCTCTCGCAGCCACTGGCGCGGGTACCGACTCAGCCGACTCCATCAGTTCCTCAGTCGGCGTGGGCGTCAAGACGGTCAACATTTCCTTTCTGGAGATCGTCACCGGCTCCGTCACGGCAACGCTGTCCGTCACCGAAGCTGGTGACACCGGAGCAGCGGCATCGGTCGTCGCCATCGGAGCAACACTGGCGACAACGGACAGGGCAGATACTGCGACATCTGCCAGCGCGGTCGCCTTGGCGGCTACTGGATCTGGCCAGGACACTGCTGAAACACTGAGCGCAACCGCAGCCGTCATATCCGGCGTAAATGCCTCGCTGGCCACCACGGACAGTTCCGACACCGTGGCGGCAGTCAGCACGGTGGCCGTCGGTGCATCCGGGGCAGGGCAGGACGGCGCAGACACTGGATCGTCGGCCACAACTGTCTCCGTCGCTGGTACTGGTGCTGGCCAAGAGTCCGCAGACACCGCCATGTCGTCCACCGGCGTCGCCCTGTCGGCATCCCTAGCATCGACCGAGTCCAGTGACACCGTTCTGGCCTCTGCCACACTGGTGTCCGGTGTCGCGGCTTCGCTGTCCACCACTGATGCCGCCGACACGTTGGCATCTGCCAGTACGGTCGCCATCGGGGCCACGGGCACCGGGCAGGACTATACCGACACCGTGGCTGCATCCAGCGCGGTAGCCCTATCTTCCACTGGGGCCGGTCAGGACACCAGCGACACACTGAGCGCAGCGGCGACTACAGCATCCGGCATCGTCGCCACCGGTGCCGCTTCTGAGGGCTCTGATACGCTGGCGGCAGTCAGCACCGTGGCAGTCGGCGCAGCGGGCGCGGCGGTTGATTCTGCGGACACGGTCGCCTCGGCTACGGCCATCCCTCTGAGCGTGTCCGGCGCGGCCACGGACGGCGCAGACACGGTTCTTGCCGCCGTCGGCGTCTCAGTGGTGGCTACGGGTGGTGCCAAGGACGGCGCTGACCAGCTGACCTCGGCGGCTACCTCCTCGACCGCAGTCATCGCCACGCTGGCGACCACGGACGGTCGGGACACCCTGTCCTCCGCTGGCACGGTCTCGAACGTCGTCCTCGCCAACCTGACAACGACTGACGGGGCAGACAGGGTGACTGCAGTCGCCGGCCTGACGGTCGACATCTCCGGAGCTGCCCAGGAAGCCAGCGACCGTGCGGTAGGGGTCTCCTCGATCGGCATCACTGCCTCGGCCAACATCCAGGAGGCAGGCGACGGCGTAGCGGCCCAGGTCTCGGCATTCATCTCGGCGCAGCTCCTGGCTGTGGACTCGGGTGACTGGTTGGCCGGCGCGCTCGACAACGGTGCCTACGTCCCACGCGACCCGAACCGCACGCTGTTCATCGGCCCCGAAGTTCGCGGCCTGGTAGTCCCTGCAGACCCTCGTTCAGACGGGCTCGGGATCAACCCGACCACGGTCGTTGTGCCTCCAGATCCACGCACGGTCTCAGTCGAGATCGAAGTTAGAAATGAGCAGATTCCGTTAGAATCCAGACTACTCGCCGTACCTGCAGCCGTCGCTGTCGAGTACCTCCACTCATAGGAACGACATGCCAGATACACGCACCCCGCCGAGCGACAGACGAGCGCCTTCGTCTGAGTTGCTATTCCTCGTCCAGGAAGTCAAAACGAACCAGGAGGAGTTGGACCGGAAACTGGAGGCAGTACCGACCGACATCGCCAAAGCGCTGGCCGTGCTCATGAAGGACGCGTTCCCTGATGGTGACCCGGACGGCCACAGAAGGTACCACGAGGCCAGCATCAAAGAGGCTGAGGCTAAGGCCGAGTTCTGGTCCAAGATGCGCGTGTCGGTCTCCACATGGGGGCTGATAGGCGTGCTCGGGATGCTGGGGATGATGGCCTGGAATGGCTTTATACAGAGGCTGCACTCATGAAACTCAACCTCAACCGCGACCCCAGCGACAACATATGCACGCAAGGCGAACTGGCCGTCGACGACGTGTACGAATGCTTCACCCTGGAGGACGTAGTCCGTGAAGAAAAAATCTATGGTGAGACGGCGATCCCGGCCGGAACCTACAGGGTCATCATCTCTTATAGCAACCATTTCAAACGCGATCTGCCGCTCCTGGTGGGCGTGGCAAATTACGAAGGCGTACGCATCCATCCTGGCAATACCGCTGCCAACACGGAAGGCTGCATCCTCGTCGGACAGACCAAAGGACTCGACTTCATCGGATCGTCGGTCCTGGCGTTCAATGCCCTCTACGCAAAACTCCTCGCTGCCCGGGACCGGCACGAAGACATCTGGATCACCATAGCATGATCGACCTGATCCGCTCCCACACCTCGACGCTGGTGCTCATCGGCATGGCTATGCTGGCCGTATGGGTGATGCTGCGCTGGCAGAAAAGCCACCCGGAGTTTGACCTCGCAGACCTGATCACCGAGCGCAACGGCAAGGTGTCCTTGAAAAAGATGGGCGTCACGGTCGCCCTCACGGTCACGACGTGGGTCATGGTGACGGTGACAGCGCAGGGCAAGATGACTGAAGGCTACGTCGCGTTGTACGCGGGTGTCTGGTGCGGCTACCGGGCTTACGTCGAAACCAAAGGCAAGGGCACTCCATGAACCTACTCGCACTACTCAACTGGCGCGTGGTCGCCGCAGCCATCCTCGCTGTGCTGTTGGCCGGCTCGCACTGGAAGGCCTATCACATGGGCGGGGCCAGCGTCCAGGCCAAGTGGAACGCCGAGAGCCTGTCCATCGCCAAGCAGTCGTTGCGCCTGTCCGAAGAGGCCACGCGCACAACCACCAATCTCGAAGCCTCCGCTGACCAACTCAGGAAGACCAAAAATGCGCAAATCAACGATCTCGACACTCGCCTTGCTGCTGCTCTTGACGGGCTGCGCGACCGCCCCGGCCGTCCTGGTGAAGGCGATCTGTCCGCGCCCGCCATCGCTGGATCAGCCCCCGGCTGCACAGGAGCCGGACTTTATCGAGAGGATGCAGGCGCTTTTATCCGGGAAGCTACCCGGGCCAACCGACTACTCGCTAACCTCGCCGAATGCCAAGCGCTCTACAACAAAGTCAGGGACTCCCTGATTAAACCGGATTAGCGGACTTACCAGACCAGCGGGGGTGTCGCCGCTTTTCGGGTCCGCTTTCCCGTTCCCAACCCCCGCCTTTTAATCGGACATCTAAGTTAGAATACGCGCAATGGCCCAGATCAAGCGTTTCAAAGGTCTCAACAATGTCAGCGACCCGCTGCGGCTGGGTCTGAGCTGGCTCGTCGGCGCGGACAACGTGAACATCACCGACACCGGGGCCATCGAGAAGCGCAACGGGTACGCCCAGGCGCAGACCGGCAGCTTCACCGGCGCATACACCACGCTGGACTTCCAGCGCATGTACCTCGTGGACAACGGCATCCTGCGCACCTTCGAGGGCGCTGTCCTCAAGACCGGCCTCTCTGCCGCCCCCATGCACTGGGCCGAGATCAACGACCAGGTGTTCTTCAACAACGGCACTGACCGTGGCGTCATCCTGCCGGACAACACCGTGCTGGACTGGGCGTGGGCTGTACCTGCCGCACCGAACGTGGCTCCAGGCACCGGCACCCTGCCTGCCGGGGCTTACCAGGTCCGGTGCTCCTACGTTCTGGCCGACGGACGCGAGACCGGCACCGGAGACTCCGCTGAAATCACGATGTCGGGCACGCAGAGCCTGACTATCAGCGACATCCCACACATCGCCGGGGCGGTGACCAAGGTCTACATCGCCCCCGCCAACAGCGACGTGTACCAGCTGGCCGCCACCACGACCGGCAGCGCGCTGGTGTGGAACTTCTCCAACGACGCGCTGGGGGAGGATCTACGCAATGCGTTCCTCGACCCTCTGCCACAGGGCACGGACGTCATCCAATTTTTCAAGGGCAGGGCGTACGCCGCACAGTACGCCCCCGAGGCCGATCAGACGGTCGTGTGGTTCTCTGAGGCCCTGGCATTCCACCTGTTCAACCTGAACAGCGGGTTCTTCATCGTCCCCGGGCGCGTCACCATGCTGGCCCCCACGGAGGACGCGCTGCTCATCGGCACGACAGCCCGCATCTTCGCCTACAGCGAGAAGCTCGACCTGCTCGCCAAGTACGGTGTCGTCCCTGGCCAGCACTGGGTCGAGGACGAGCAGGTCGACGGATCCAAACGAATTCTCTTCTGGACAACGCGTGGCGTGTGCAGCGCGTTGCCCTTCACCAATCTGACGGAGAAAAACGTCAGTGTCGCACCCGGCATCAGGGCGGGCGGGACCATCGTGCGGCAGGGCGGGCAGAAACGCTACCTCGTCGCGCTTCAACAAGGCGGTTCTGCCTTCAACAGCTACTAAGGAATCATCATGACGCTTCGCTTCTCCACTGGACTGCGCAACAACCTGGCAGGCAACAAGGGCTTCGCCTCTACGTTCGCCAAGGGCTCTATCCTCATCTACTCTGGCACACAGCCAGCGACGGCCGACTCTGCTGTCACCGGTACGCTGCTGGGCACCGTGACGCTTGCTTCGGGTGTCCTGACTCAGGAGACACGCGCTTCGCAGACCATCACAATCGCTGGCTCGGCAGGCTCCATCAACACTGTCACGGTCAGCACGCTGAACATCATCCCCGGTGGCGCGGTCCCATGGAACACCTCCACCACACAGACCGCCTCTGATCTGTGCGACGCGATCAACCGCGACGGCTTGTTCGACGCAACAGTGTCGGGCGCGGTGGTGACTGTGCTGGCCCCACGCGGAGCGGGCACGACTTACAACACCCTGGTGTTCGCTACGACCGTGACGACTCTGACTGCCACAGTCGGAGCGGGCACAATCACCGGCGGTGTGGCAGCTGTCAACGGTTTGACGTTTGCTGCCCCTGTCGGCGGCACAGTCAGCAAGTCCGGCATCTGGAGCTTCAACGGCGCTGCCGTCGGGACCGCCGGATGGTTCCGCCTGATCGCCAGTTCGTCGGATGCAGGCGGCTCCTCGACTGTACTGGAGCGCATGGATGGCTCAGTGGCGGTGTCCGGCGCGGACATGAACTTGTCGAATATCTCGGTGGCCATCGGCGCGCCGAACACCATCGACACGTTCGCTTACACGCAGCCTGCCCAGTAATGCCGCGTGGAGCACAAGCTCATAACTGGTGGCGAGCAGTGGTTGCCGTTCGCCCGTAGCCGCATCAAAGCGCTACGGGCTTTGGGCAACCCTTACGCCTGCCAAAGATATGAGATTGATGGTGCCCATGTCGAGATCCGGATCGCCGGCGAACACGAGTACATCCGGTTGGATGGCGGCATCCAGATATTGAGCGGGGTGACACGCGACAGCATGCTGATCGTCACCCCCCCATATTCGCCGCCCGCACTACTGCCGAACTACACGCTGCACAGCTTCAAGCCAACGAAGAAGTCCGAGAAACTCATCTCGTTCAAACCCGTGCCGAAAGACTTGACATTCAATGACGAAGTCAGGCTCGGGGTTCTAATCTCCGCAGTCGTGGAGCCCGAGAGGACTGACGAGTCTCAGCACAAATACATCTGCGGGTCGATGTACTCTGGACGCATGGCCAAGCTGGTCCAGCTCCTACTAGGGTATGGCAAGATGCATACGTCTACCCCTTACCCCAACGAAGACGAGACCCCAGTTCGCGCTTTGGGGGCCACACCGTACAGCGACGCCCTAAGCGGCGTCCGTATCCGCTACGACCACCGTTGGGCCTGCTGCCACGGAGTCGTGACCGCTCAGGACGACACTCTCTGGCTCGTGGAGATAAGCGAACTTAACGGCGTCATCGCCATGCCGCTACCGATGTTGAGCAAGACCGCTGCCATCAAGGAAGTGCGGAAACTGTTCGGCGGAATGCCAAGCGGAGGAACGTTCCCTAAGAATATTACCAAGGCCATAGCCGACGGCAAAGTCATCCGGCTCGCTAGCGCTGCGTCGCTCCTCCCCCTGTATAGCAAACAGAGCTACAGCTCCGACATGGGCTGGTCGTTCGCCGACAACGGGCGCACAGCATACAACACTTGCCGAGGCAAGCACGCTACTGAGATGAACCGGTTCGGGACAGACAAGAAGCTCATGGCTTACCTGTTCCGTATGGACATCACCATCTCGGGCACAGCAGGCAGCGCCACCCTGGTGCTGCAAGAGGAGGCCTGGGCGTCCGTGAACAAGGGTCCGATTAACATCGATAAGCCATTTGAATCCATGTGGTCTTGCCCATTTGTTTTTCAGGATTCCCAGTACGGGGCGCAGTACGACCCGTACTATGTTTCGCAGCCCCTATGGGACATCAAGGTGGATGAGAACCTCATCGACCCGGGAGGCACGCTCGGGTTTCCAATCTTCGTACGGCACCTAAACGATGTTGTGGACGTAGTCCGGGTCAAGAGCCTGCTATCCGGAAGTGGACAGCCAGGGATCGACTGCGCAGAATTCAAGAACACGACAGTTGATTACATTGAGGCAGAGTACGAGTATGGTGAACCTGCGGCCGGAAACTACTTCCGCTTTTCGAAGAGCGCACACCGGACAGGGGATGGCGCATATGGCGGCATGTGGGCGTTCGGTTCCCGCGATGCGTTCGTAGTGCGGCGTGTCGGGCTATCCTCTATGCTCGTGGCGAACCAGATCAGCGGACTTCTGTACAGTGATTACTTGGCTGCGGGCGGGACAGGGAGCGCGTACGTCAACACGTTCCCTGTCCTCGAACCCAACACGTCCCCAGTAGGCGTTCCGGCCCCTGGAAGCCTGGCCGACGCCTACGGCATCCTTCATGCAAGTCTGTTGGGTGGCGGGGCGGTTATAGATTACTGGGCCGACCCCCTCACACTCTACCCAGCCGACTGGTTCCTGGCCCTGCCAACCGGGGCTGTAAAAACAAAGACCCTCGCCCTGGAGTTCCCCGAGCCAATCGGACAGAGAGACGCCCGCCTGACTTGGCGGGGGGATCTGAATAAGTCGTACAACCGCGTCGAGGACTTCCCTCGCTTCTACCTCCGGCATAGCGTGCTGGGGCCATCGTTTCATGCGGTTTACTCTGAGGATCATGTACTTCTCAACTGGGCTCTCGGGTACGGGGACCAAAGATTCATCGGCCCTCTGCTGGAGGGCGAAGACCCTGCCAATCAGCCGTTCTATTCATTCGTGGGGTACTTGACATGACTGTCGTTTTTTCCGACGCCTTTACAGGCACTGGCAGTATCAATGGGCGCTCGGCGGACGTTGGCTTCAGTGGCGTCACTTGGGCGGACGAGTACGCCCCCGTATATTTGGAGCTGACTGGCACCGCTCTTGCCTGTATCGCTCCGGCAACGGGGGACTACGGGATCGCTGAGTACGGGCACGCCGGGTATGGCGGCTTAGACCACACGCCCGGCGTGAATGAGTTCTATGCGACGCTGAACATCATCACTGGGGCGGACGTAACGCCTTCCTCCGGTCGGGTACTGTTTAACTACACCTCGTTTATCGGGGATCGTGCCTTCGAAGTCGGGGTGTACGAATCAGGCGGCGTGTGGAATATGCACCTGAACAACCACTCGACTGTCGTCGTCACGGTCGCGGCGAGCACAGCGTACTCCATCACGCTGGATGTAGCAGATACCCTTCAGGCCTGTGCCGGGTTCAGCCAAACACTAGGCGACACCTGGGACTACATCAACCCGACCGGGTCGCAGGGCCTGCGCATCCTGCTCGGCGATGAGACCACACTGGACGGCATCTCGGCGACCGGAGTTAACAACGGCCACGCGCTGGTCGACGCATACGCCCCCGCCGGAACCCTGGCAGCATACTCGGGGGCCAGGTTCGCTAAGGGTGCCCCTGTGCCGGTCCTTGCGGGCTACGCCGGAGGCACTGTACGCATCTCTCCGCCGCCGGGGCAGATGTCGGCTATCTCGCTGGCCAGGGCATACTTCGCCGGTGCGGTCTCTACCCCTACGCTGTCGTCATTCGGCGGCGGATACGCGCTGCTGGCACCCAGGTTCCCGACGCTGACTTTCCTGACCCATGACAGCTACACGGACAACAGCCTGCTGGTCGCAGCCCCGACTGGCCGGCTGAACTCCTTCGGCGGGGCGACGGCCGTACTCAGCGTGCCGATGCAGCGCCTTGCCTCCACGGCGACGAGCACAGCCTTCGCGGGCTCGGCGCTCACCGCCCCAACACCTACCTTGTCCGCAACGGGGCTGGTGTCTCAGACCGCGTCCATCGCGCTGACCGCCCCGCTGGCCCGCTTGGTCGGGTACAGCGGAGCAGTGTGCAGCGTCACGACCGGCGCGGGCACGCTGGTTGCCGCAGGCACGAACGGCGGCGTAGGGCATGTGGCAGTCACTGTGCCGATGGCGGAGTTGTCTGCAGGAGCAACAGCCCAGAACTACGGCAGTCTGATCGTGGCCGCTCCGGCGGGCCAGATGGTCACAGGACTGCAGGCATATCTTGTCGCCCCCATGGCCAGGCTCACCGCCGTCGGCACAGCGACCATCACTGCCACCTACGAGGCGTACGCACTGAACCTGCACCACGCTCCAGGTCGCCCGGGGGAGCCGGTTGTGGACGAGATGACCCGCTACACGAACTTCCCGTTCACCCACGTTGTGCGGTATAAGAACAGCTACTACGGCGTGGCCTCGGGAGCCTTGTATCTACTGGAGGGAGTGACGGACGATACGGCCCCAGTCGCCTACGACATCAAGACCGCCAAGACCGACTTCGGCACAACCGAGAAGAAGACGATCCTGTCGGCCTACTTCGGTGGACGCCTCGGCGCAGCGGAGACGGTCACGCTGGTGGTCGGCGAGGCCGGGACAGAGACCTACTCCTACACCACGCCGCGTGGCCCTCTCGCACAGAGCTACAGGCAGGTCTTTGGACGGGGCGTGAAGTCCCGCTACTTTGGCCTGGAGGTGTCGGGGTCTGACACATTTGAACTTGACACAATCGACCTGAACGTCGAACAGCTAACCCGGAGAATTTAATATGGCAGACGTCTCAGGACTCATCAGTACGGCCCAGGGGTACACCAACACCCTTGTGGGGCAGGCCACTTCGGCGATGACCGCCACAAGCGGAGCGGTCTCGGCGGTAGGGTACTCCTTGCCGGTGTACCGGGACGCGACGCTCCCTGCACCGCCCCCCTCCGCGATCAACACCGAGCTACCCATGCTCGACCCTATCGAGCTGGTACTGCCCAGCGAGCCGAGCACCGCTCTGACATTTCAGGACATCTCCCCCATCGACGTGAGCGGAGCCCCCACGCTCAGCGCGGCGGTGCCGACGCTGGAACTGCCGACGAAGCCAAGCCAGGTGGCCGAGTTCTATGGCGTGCTGCCAGCCATCAACACGAACATCGCCTTCCCCGAGCCCCCTGCGGCTCTGCTGAATCCGCTGATCGACGCACCTGTCCTGACGACCCACGACGTTCCGGTGAAGCCGTCGATCATGCTGCCCGCGTTCACCTCTGTGGCGCCGGTGAATGACACCGAAGCCCCGACGAATCTCGACGTCACGCTGGCCAACAGCTACGCTGCCGCTGCCCCGTCTTTCGTCACGGCGATGGACGGCTACGTGGACAACATGCTCGCCAAGCGCAACCCTCAGTACGCCGCGCAGATGGCTGCCATTGAGGCGCAGCTCACGAAGTACCTGGCGGGCGGCACAGGGCTCAACGCGGCTGTCGAGAACGCCATCTACGAGCGCGCCCGCAGCAAGAACAACGCCGAGGCGCTGCGCGTACGGAACTCAGCCTACAGCGACGCGGCAGGGCGGGGCTTCACGCTGCCCACCGGTGCGCTCATGTCTGCCATGCAGACCGCCCGGCAGGCGGCTGCGGACACCAACGCCAGGGCGGCCGGCGAGATCGTGGTGATGCAGGCGGAGATGGAGCAGAAGAACCTGCAGTTCGCTGTCACCACCAGCACAGGGCTGCGTACGGCCCTGCTCAACGCCACGTTGTCCTACCACCAGAACCTCGTGAGCATCAACGGGCAAGCGCTGGACTATGCCAAGAGCGTGCTGAACGCCATCATCGAGACGTACAACACGGCGGTGAAGGTGTTCTCCATCAAGCTGGAGGCCTACAAGGCAGACGCCCAGGTGTTCGAGGTCAAGCTCAAAGGGGCGATGGCTGCTATCGAACTGTACAGCGCGGAGATCAAGGCGCTGGAGGCGCTGGTCAACGTGGACCGTGCCCAGGTGGACATCTACCGTGCGCGGATCGAGACGCTCGTGAGCATGGCCAACGTGTACCGCGCCCAGATCGAAGCGGTGCAGGGGCGCGTCGGGCTGGAGAAGCTGAAGCTGGAGGTGTTCCAGGGCCAGGTCCAGGCGTACACCTCCCAGGTGCAGGCCAAGAACGCCGAGTGGCAAGGGTACTCTGCTGCCGTGAGCGGGCAGGAGGCGAAGGCCCGGATCTTCGCCACCCAGGTCCAGGCATACTCTGCCGAAATCGGCGGGTACTCTGCCAAGATCCAGGCCAAGAGCGAGGCCGTCAGGGCTGTGGCCGCGACGAACCAGGCGCGGGCATCTCAGTACCAAGCTGTCATGTCCGGCTACCAGACCGTGGTGCAGGCCCGGGGCGAGCAGGCCCGCACACAACTGGCGGTGCAGGGGCAGCTGATCAACGCCTTCAACTTGAAGGTGCAGGCGTCCATCGGGAATGCTCAGGTTCAGCAGGGGTACTACCGTGCGACGTCTGAGATTGCCATCTCGAACGCCGGGGGCAACCTGAAGGCTCAGCTCGGAGAGATCGAGAGCAAGCGGGCATACGGCCAGACCCTCGCGCAGCTGGGCACGGCCAACGCCCAGATCTACGGCAGCTTGGCCTCGTCGGCCATGGCCGGCATGAACACGCTGGTCAGCCAATCTGAAGTCCAGTAATCGACAATCTAACTTAGAATAGGCCCCAACCATGAACAACATGAACCGCCCCAATATGCGTCGAGCCCTCAAACAACCGACGCTGAGGATGGAAGAGGGCGGAGCGGTTGGTGTCGCCACGTCGACCCCTGAGATGATGGCCTCTGCGGCGGCTGCGGGCAAAGCGAACGTCGCGGGGTTCAACAACCAGACGGCGAACCTGCAGAAGATGAACGGTACGCCCCCGGTGGCTGCTCCGTCAGCACCCGTGGCCCCCGATGCGTCGCAGCGCCAACGGCAGGCACTCGTCGGGCCGGGCATCTTCGGCCAGCCTGTGAACGTCTCCCCTATCACCCAGAGCGGGCCTATCGGTCTGCGCGAGGGCGGCGAGATCCACGCCGACGTCGGCGGCATGTGGGCCAACGCGAAGCGTGCTGTAACAGGGCAAGCACCTGAGACCCCCAGCGAAGCCATGAACCGTCGGCTGAACCGGCCCACCCCTGCGCCAGCCACTGCCCAGCCAGCACCCGCTCCGGCTCAGCCAGCACCCGCTCCAGCCGCCCCCATGGGCAGCCAGGCCGTGCTGGACAACCGCATGAAGGCCGCTGGCCTACGCCACGGCGGCGACCTGGAGACCGGCCACGGCGGTGACGTCCCTGGCACTGGCACCGGCGACAAGATCCCTGCCAAGTATGAGCCGGGCGAGTTCGTCGTCTCGAACGACATGCTCGACGCTGAGCCCAGCCTGCGCGGACACCTCCAGAGCCTGCGCAAGACGGTGCTGGCTGAGAAGGGCATGACGCCTGAGCAGGCTGATGCGAAGGCGTTGGGGTATAGTGCGGACGATGAACAAACACCACTGGGCACTCAAGGTCATCGGGGCTCTGGCCGCAGCGCTGGGGATCATGCAGGTCCTGCAGGGGCTCGGCGTCCTCAAGTAAGCCTTCGGGCCGCAGACTCCTTCTATGACGGGGGTCTGACCTCTGCACAACGTGCGGAGATGGCGGCGAACGTCAACACCGCCCGCAACACAGCGCTGCCACCTAGCCCAGGCACCATGACGCAAGGGCCTGCGGGGGTTACACCTCCTGGCGGGCACTACCCTACCGGGCAGGCGCTGGTCCCTCAAGGTGCAGCTGCTCGTGTTGTAGACGGGCGGGCGCTCGCCACTACGTCCGATGTAGGGCGCGGACACAGCGCCGGTCCGACGAACATGGCCCGCGACCCGCACACCATCTACCAGGGCACCAGCACATCGGGCAAGTTTGACGTGGCTACGCGCCCAGCTGCCGGTCCCTCAAACGTCATAGACGTCGCTGCCCGGGACGTGACAAAGCCCGCTGTGTCAGGCCCACCAAAACCTCCGTCCGGTTACCGTGGCGGCTTTGAGGCTGGGCAGAAATTCACCCAAGGTGCTGCGAAGGTGCTACGCAACGTAGCAGGCCCGCTGGCTGCAGTGTCTGGCGGCATGGAGCTTGCTGACGGCATCGACCAGGGCGACAAGAAAAAGATGCTCTGGGGCGGGCTAGACACCGCTGCTGGCATCGGCCTGGCCACCGGTGTTGGGACCGTGCCCGCTGCGGCCTATCTCGGCGCACGGGGTGTCTACGAAGGTGGCAAGGCTGCGCTCGCAGGGCTGAGGGAGTTTAACAACCCACGGGGCGACGAGATTCGGGCCATGATGGAAGGGACTGGGGGCACGCCTGCGCTGACACCAGCTTCTGCCCCTCCTTCGGCACCTGCACCTACGCCTGCACCTACGACTCCCCCGGCCCCCGCCGACGAATTCTCGAACGCTGCGATCTCCCTGCGCAACCCTGCCGGGCAGGTGCGCAAGACCGTCCAGCCAAACGGCACCACTTCCTACAGCGGCAGCAACGTGTCTGGTGACGTCTCCATGATGGGTGCAGATGGTGCCCCTCTGGCTGGACGTCCTGGTGGCGGGGTCAGCGTGATGGGCAAATACTCCGGCCCCGGCCTGCGCGACGGTGCAGGCGGGGACGAGTCGGCTGCGCTCATGGCTGCTGCCCAGCGCGGCGACACAGACGCACTGCACAGCTACTACGCCAGCAAAGGGCAGAGCTTCATGGGCGTGAGCGCCGATGACTTCAAGGCCAAGCAGGCGAGCCTACGCGAAGCCGCTGATGCTCCGAAGCTCGGCGAGTATGGGTACAACCGATACAACAAGGTCAAGCTCGCCAAGGATCAGAACGCCATCCAGCAGGACCACAACAAGGTGCTGCGTGAAGGCCAGGCTCAGCAGCTGGAGATCGGCAAGATGAGCAATCAGTTGAGCCGTTTCAACGCCCTGCGGGAACAAGGGAACGCCGACCGCACATACGAGCTTGCGAGAGAGACGCACGACCAGACGATCGGTGACAAACGCCGTGACGACATCGCCAAAGAGTTCACGGTATTCACTAAGAACAAAGCGGGCGAGAACGTGCCAGATCAGCAGGCTTCCGCTGAATCCCTTGGGGCCTTGAGGCAAATCATACCGGGGCTGACCAGCACCGATGCTAAGACCCGTGAGGCCGCGCTGCCCGACGCACGTGCAATGCATGGCATCTTCGCAAAAGCCCGCGCACAGGACCCTGTGGGCTGGGAAGCGATGAAGTTCTGGCAGAACAAGCGGCCTGCTCTGAGCGGCATGCCCGACGCAGAGAAATCTTCCGTCGAGGAAGTCTCTGGGCTCGGCGGACTCCTGACTCTGAACGCAGCAAACGGCGACACCCTGCTGAAGCAGAAAGATGGGCGTGTCTTGAACTTGGGCGTCCTCGACGCACGGCAACGAAAACTTCTCGACGATGCGCAAAAGCGCGGATGGGGCAAATAATGGCGACACTTCGCGATATGGGGTTGGGCGTATCCACCGATGACGGCAGGGCTAACGCCCTGCACGACCAGGACCTAGCCAACGGCATGGGCTCGCTGCGTCGCGGCTGGGAGACCGGGCGCATCGGCAACGAGATGAACCCGATGCACACGCAGGCTCTGGAAGCAGAGATTGCAGGCGACATGCCACGGGCCAACGCCCTGCGCAGCCAGATCGGTGCGCTGCAACAGCGCCAGCAGATGTTTGCCCCGCAGGTCGGTCGGCTGGAAGACATCCACGGTGTGGGCGATGCTGCGAGCTACGCCGCTGGTCAGGTCGGTCAGGGCGCTGCGTCGATGGTCGACCCGATGGCCGTGTCCGCTGGCCTCGGTGTGGCCGGGCGCGTGCTTCCCGGAATGTACGGCAAAGTCGCACAGGGCGCGGCTCTGGGCATCCCGTACCTGATGAGCAAGAACCAGCTGCAGGGCGAGTTCATCGGCGATGCCGAGCGCGACCCTGAGCTGATGGCCCGCACCTCGAAGCAGGGGCTGCGCGACATGGCTGGCAACTACGGTGCGCTGGCAGCTATCCCTGACTCTGCGCTGCCCGGCATGGTCGGTCGCCAGGTCTCTGGACTGTCCCGTGCAGGAAGCACGGTCGCCCGCAAGGCAGCAATGGGGCCTGGCATCAAGACTCTTGGCGGCATGGCCATGGAGGGCGGCACCGAGGCGCTGCAGGGCCAGATGAGCCACGAGGCGCAGGGCATGCTGAACCCGAACCGTGACACCTCCGGTGACGCGATGGACGACTGGAACAACTTCGCCGGTGGTGCGCTGGGCTCTGGCCCGTTCGCAGCCGGTGGTGCCTACGCCGAGGCTGGACACAACCGTATCGGTGCGGGCGTGGACGGCGTGAAGGGTGCGGTCGGCAGTGTGGTCGACATCATGAACGAGAGCCCCACCATACAGAAGGGCATCAGCAAGGCGAAGGACATGGCCGCTGGCGCTCGCGGCAGCGTCATGGACATCCTGGCCAACGAAGACGGCGACGTCACAGTCGGCGGTGTGGTCGGCAAGGCCAAGGACGCCGTGCAGAAGTACAAGCAGTCGGCTGAGGACATGCACACGCTGCTGAACGACGCCCCTCCTGCCGGGCTTGACCCGACAAAGACGGAGGCGTGGTTCACACAGTACGACGCCAAGCGCGAGTCAACCGTCGACAGCATGCTGTCGCGCATGGGTGACGACCCCGTAGCCCAGCAGCACGTCGAGGCTATCAACGCCGCTCCGGACATCGTCGGCAAGGCCGCTGCCCGGGACCAGGCAGCGAGCTACCTGATCGGCCTCCACGACGAGACTGACGTCAAGACGAACCTCAGCGGCTGGGGCACCGTAGCGTCTGCCGTCGGGCAGGGCGTTGGCAGCACCGCTGTGAAGTTCGGCAAGGGTATCTTCGGGCTCGCCAAGGATGTGGTCAAAGGCGCGAAGGACGGCGCGAGCAAGAAGAATTTCCAGACCGACGAGTCGGGCCAGAAGAGCGGTAACGCCGATGACCCGTACCTTCAGTGGCAGGAGCGCACAGGCTTCCCGAACGCCAAGGGCGGTTCGGCCACAGCTGAAGCCGCCGTCGGCAGCCTGGACGAAGACGCCAGCTACCGCCGTGCGGTGCTGTTCGGCAACAAGCTGTCCCAGGCCGCAAATGCATCTGGGCATGCTGACGTAGCCCCGGCGCTGCGCGACATGGGCTACCAGATTGCAGGCTGGTCCAGTCTGGACAAAGCGGCGAAGAGCAAAGACGCTCCCGCCATGCAGCTGGCGATCTCCGAGATCGGCAACAACCTGCGGGTGATCTTCGGCCACAAGGCCGCTGCGGTCATCGGTGAGATGGAGCGCCTGTCCCCAGAAGAAGGCGAACTGTTCCAGGCATTGAAAGAGGAGCTGGTCAGCAGCGGCACCCCAGAAGGTCGTGCCCTGCGCGAACAGTTGCGCTCGACTGCTGCCGACAAACTCATGATGCTGCTGCCCAAGGCGCACCACGACGAGTTCGCCCAGACTGAAAGCGGCAAGTTCCAGCTTCTCAACCAGTTCGAGAAGCTGGCTGGCGGCGGGTTCCCTCGGGAGATCCGCGACGCCATCGAGAAAGAATACGGCCGCAGCCGCCTGAACCACATGCTGGGCATCGTCAACGGCCTGTCCATCGACTCCAGCAAGCAGGGCGAAGCGGTGATGACCGAGGGTGTCGACGACTTCGAGCAGGCCCAGGCCCAGAAGAAACTGGACAAGGGCTCCAGCCACATCTACGCCTTCGGCGGGAACCTGACTCTAAGAACTAAGGAAGATGGCGACCCGTTCGGCAAGACGAAGAAGCTGAGCAAGGGCGAGGCCGCAGCGGCTGAGCTGCAGGGCGACGACTCTGTGCGCCGTCCGCAGCTGTACAAGACCGACGACATGTGGGATCAGCCGGGGCAGTCCGGTGAGAACAAGCTGGCTGCGCGGATCAAAGAGGTCGAAGACACCGTGGGCTTCAAGCGCAGCACCGTGCTGAAGGCGGACGGCACCAGAGATGAAGCATTCGATGAATCTGATGGCTGGGGCGTCGAGTCCGTGCCCGCATGGGACGTGATGGACGGCAAGAGCCCGACCGAGAAGCTGGCCCTGTACCGCGACTACCTGCGCATGGACGCGCAGACCCGTGACCCCAAGCAGGCTGGCGGCAAGCTGAAGGCAGCGAAGAATGCCACCGAGATGAAGATGCTGGTCGGCCAGCTGGCCAACCGCGACGCGATGGAGGCGAAGGCCCCCAACAGCTGGACAGCAGGCGAGTTCAGCGCATGGAAGGACCAGCTGGCTGCAGCCATCACTGCTGGCTACAAGGGCAGCCAGGACCCAGGCGGGGAGGCACGTACCGATGGGCAGGACGTGAAGTTCGGTAGCGGGCTCGTACAGCTCAACGACTTCCTGCAGGAGCAGGCGCTGAAGAAGGCCCAGGCCTACTTCTCCGAGCGCCACATCGTCCGTGCCTACAGCATGACCGACAACGACGAGCAGAAGATGGGCGTGGACCTGGCCCTGAAGCTCCAGCAGGCTGGCAAGAAGCGGGCCGACAAGGTGCGCCTTGACGCCTACGCTGCCGGCGATGACCAGGAGGCTGCCGACAAGGTGGTGGCCGACGCGAACATCCTGTACTTCCCCAAGGATGGCAAGGACATCCCCATCGTCGGCTCAGACCTCGTGAAGTGGGCCAAGACGGTGCAGGACAAGCGCGGCCAGAGCCAGTCGGAGAGCGACCAGAGCCACAATCCGGCCAAGACCAACGCCCGCTACTTCCAGGAACTGATGGACGGCATCAACGCCTACGCCACCGAGCACGCCGACGGCCTACCGTACAAGTTCAACCCGGGCGGCGAGAAAGAGAGCTTCAACGACGGCGTGCCGCCTTCACTGATGCTGGCCAACGCCCCATACCACGAGGCGGTGAAGGAGACCGGCTTCCGGCTGACGAACAAGTCGAAACTGGGGCTGGAGGCGCAGGAGGGCAACCCGGAAAAACAAGCCACCCAGTCCGAGGGCAACCAGGCCGCTGTCTCTGCGGATCAGGCCAAGCAGGACGATTTCTTCACCCCTGAAGATCGCGAAGAGCGCACGCTGGCCGAGTCCCCATGGACGGCCGACAAGCGCCGTAGCGGCAAGGACGACACCAGCACAGCAGCGCACGCCACGGACGAAGGCGGTGAGCTGGTGACCCGAGGCCCGAACAACAAGGACATCAACAACCCTAGCGCCCGTGGCACATCGACTTCGATCCGTGCTGACGTCTCAGGGAAGATTGCCCACGAGCCCAAGACCGACGACCCCAACGCCACAGAGATCGACTTCTCCAAGGGCCAGGACCCGAAGGCTGAAGCCGACGAGATGACGGCCCAGAAGTATTTCACTGAGCACACGACAGCGAAGTACGCGGCTCCGGTCAACGCCTTGCACGGCATGAGCAGCGCCAAGCACGTGGCTGACGGGGTCATGAAGACGATGTTCGATGATCCTCGGGCCGGGGACCGCGAGGCTGTCACGCTGCTGCGCACAGCACTGAAGCCCGGCGCGTACAAAGACGCCAAGGGCAAGACCTACGAAGCCTACCGCGTGGCTCCGCTGATCCGGCTGGTCTCGACCGACCGCGAGAAGCTGGCGGGTGACACCTTCCGCCCTCTGACCCACCAGCAGTATTTCGAGAATGCTGGAGCTACCCCCGAGCTGGTGAACATCATCCGGCGCGGCGCGGCCCAGGTGCTGCAGCGCGACAGCAACATGTCCGACGCCCACAAACTGAAGCTGGCCCGCCAGCTGCTGGGTGTGGCCGGTACGACGCAGGGTAACTTTGTGGCCCGGCTGCAGGCGCTGATCAACAGCGAAGGCGGTGTGGTGACGGCCGACGAGCTGCGCGTCAACTGGGGCGATCCATCGACGCTGCCGACCACTCCGGTCATGAAGGCCCAGCCCCACGTGGCCGCGCCCAAGACCATGAAGGAGAAGGCCGCTGCCAAGGCTGACACCAGCTGGGAGCTGACCGACGCTGAGCTGGCCAGCCTGGAGGTTGCTCCGAAGGTGGCCCCTGTCCACACGGAGTCGAACGAGGCTCCGCGCCGGGCACGGAATGCTGTGGACACTATCCGCGCAGCGAAGGCACTGTCACCCAACGACCAGCTGCTGGCTGCCTCCAAGGCCCGGCTCGCTGCTGCCAAAAAAGCAGGAGGTACGGGCAGCCCGGTGGGAAAGCCCGGTGGGGCTCCAGCGGGGGTTAAACGGAACAATCAGGCTGATGGGCAGTGGATGTACCACGGCACTCGTGCCAAGGATGAGATGCTGGTTCAACCCGACGGCAGCCTGCTACTGAAGCCCAGCAAGAACTACGGAGGGAAGACGAACGGCGTCTCCTTCACCCACGATCTCAATTCGGCCACAGACTATGCCACGCGGGTGAAGGGCGGCGGCCCAGACGGGTTTAGGTTCACCGGCGCGAAAGTGTTGAAAATCAACCGTGCTGCGCTGGCCAACATAGAGGAAGAGACTTTTGGCGAATGGGCAGACTACACAGGTAAAGACGTGGTGATCCCGAAGGGGATGTACTCCATCGAACCTGTGGCGCGGACAAGGGCACTGCTGTCTGACTCCTATCTGATGGACAGCGGAGACTTCAGTTTCCGAGACTACCTGAAAGAGAACTACTCCTCCATGGAGCGGGAGAACCTGCATCAGGATGATGGGCTGATGTCCATGACGAAGGAAGAGTTTCTGGATCAGATCGTCGACCCTGAGTCAGAGTCTTCCGCTGAGGATGTAGCTGAGGCTAACGCCATCCTGCGCGATGAGTTCGGACGAAAAAATAACGCCCAGGTCCCAGACGGCGAGCACAACCTCGCCTCCGCTGGCGAGATGGCCGCAGCCCAGACCTGGCTCAACAAGGTAGCCCCCGGCACGATCCTGAAGTTCGTCAAGGAGTCTGGCTGGTCAGGTGAGTTCATCGAAGCCCAGAACCTGATCAACGTCAGCACCACTGCTGCCGCTGGCATCATGGGCACGACCTACCACGAGGGGCTGCACAAGTTCTTCGCCCAGTTCGTGCGCAGCAACCCGAAGCTGCGCAAGATGTTCGAGGGCTTCGCCAACGACCCGCGCATCCTGGCCCGGCTCAACGAGCTGCTCAAAGACTACCCTGCCGCGCAGGCCCAGCTGGTGGACGGCGAGGAGCGCCTAGCCTACGCTTTCCAGTTCTGGAAGGCTGGCCTCCTGAAGGTCGACAACGAGAACCGCTCGTTCATGCAGCAGGTCGGTGCCCTGTTCCGCAGGGTGCTGGGCATGGTGCGCGACAGCGAGCACGCGCTGGCCATCTTCCAGGCATTTGACTCAGGTCAATTGGCTGAGCCGAGCGTAGCGGCCAAGGTGATCGCTGCGCAGCTGGGTAAGGGGGCTATGGCCCTGCGGGCGCGCAGGGGCCTGGACGGCATGATGCAGGGCCTCGCTGCGGCTACTCTGCCAGCAGAGGTCATCCTGGGGCAGAACCAGCACAGTGAAACTGCCCGAAAATTGAGCAAAATACTATTTACAAACCCAGGTGACGAGAAATCTGGGGGTGGGCAGGTTGGCTACCTGAACGCCAAGCGCAGTGAATCGAAGCGCTGGATGAACCAGGCCAACGCCTTATTTGAGACGATGGACAAAGGCGACGTGGACGCGGTGCAGAAGTACATGCAGGCGCAGACTGACCCTGCCGACATCAAGCTGTCGGTCCACCGTGACGCTGTGGTGGCGCTGCGCAAGACGCTCGACGAGTTCCACACATACATGAAGGACGCGGGGCTGAAGATCGGCAAGATCGACAAGTATTACCCCACGGTCTGGAGCGTGGACGCGCTGCACAAGAACAAAGCGGCGTTCATCAAGATGCTGGTCAGCAAGTACGCCCAGCAGATGAACCCGGACGGCGGCAACGCGCAGAAGGCAGCGGAGCGTATCTGGGCTGCGCTGATTGAGCGCAACGGGGTTGACGCCAAGGCGTTGACTGCCTCGCGGGATGCGGCCGTCGACCCGAACGCACCGAAGGCCGCGCTGCGGGAAGACGGCGTGCTGTCCCCATTCTTCGCAGGGCAGGAGCAGCAGACTCTGTGGTGGCTGGACGGAGCCGACAAGGAGGCGTACCAGACCAAGAACATGACCCACACGTTGAGCCAGTATTTCCACCAAGGCGTGCGGGCAGCTGAGTACCACAGTCGGTTTGGCGAGAACGGCATCAAGCTGGAGATCGCGCTTAAGAAGATCCGTACCGAGCTGACCGCTGCGTCGAACAAGATGCTGGCTGACGGTGAGATCAAGAACGACGCAGACCGGGTCAAGTGGCTGGCGCGACAGACCCGAGACATCACGATGTCTGTCGGTGCCATTGAGGGTACGCTGGGCAAGGACATCAGCCCGAACATGCGCAAGTTCAACAGCTACATGATCGCCTACCAGAACATCCGGCTGCTGCCCTACATGATCTTCAGCTCGTTTGTCGACCCACTGGCTCAGGTGGCACGCGGTGCGCCGGTCGGCGCGGCTCTGGAGATCTTCACCTACGGTATGCGTGAGGTGTTCAGGGCGTGGGCTGACTTGTTCCGCGACATGCCCAAGGAGCGCCAGAAGGACGAGTGGGCGAAGATCGCTGAGCACATCGGTGCGGTCGAGGTGGCCATGTTCAACCACCACGTGGCTGAGGAATACAGCTCGGTGTACATGAGCCCGCTGGCCCGCAAGGTCAACGAGACGTTGTTCAAGCTGAACGGCATGGAGGCATGGGACCGGGCGAACCGGACGATGGCCACGAAGTGGGCTGTCAGGTTCATTGAGCAGCACAAGGGCTTGCCGGACAAGCAGCACAGCCAGCGCTGGCTGACAGAGCTGGGGCTGGCCCCTGCGTCGATCCCGGTGAACGCCGACGGCCAGCTGATCACCTCGGCCGAGGAACTGTCGGTGGTCAAGGGCATCACGCTGGCTGATGCCAAGCAGCAGATCGCTCCGATTCATGCGGCACTGAACCGGTGGGTTGAGGGCGCAGTGATCTCCCCCAACGCCGCGCAGCGGCCCGGTTGGTCGAGTGACCCGAACTATGCAGCCATGTTCCACCTCAAGCAGTTCAGCTACAGCTTCCAGCAGACGATCATGAAGCGGGCGCTCAACGAGATGGACCATGGGAACCTGAAGCCGATCTCTGCGCTGGCCGGGTTCGTCCCCACGATGCTGGCGGCTGACCTGATCAAGGGGCTGATACAAGGGGCTGGTGAACTGCCGCCCTACATGTCTGGGATGGACGCGGGGGAGCGCATCATGCACGCGATCAAACGCTCTGGGCTTGGAGGCACGAACGACATCGCGGTGAATGCGCTGGAGGACTGGTCGTCACTTGGTGGGCCTGCGCTGGAGCAGGCGGTTGATGCGCTGAGGGATGACATTGGCCGCACTTCAGTGAAGGCTCTGCCGCTCCATGCGATGGGTGAGTACCTGTTCAGCGGCGGGAAACAGGCGGTTGGTGGGCCGATTTAGGCCCTTCCAGAATTCATGCCATTCCGCGATCTCTATCTCTATATATAAAAATTATTATTACTCTTATTATTCTCTTATAGACTTTAAAGGAATGGAATAGAAGAATAGAAGTAAGAGTGAAAAGGTGTAAAAATTCCTGCCGTTCTTCCACTGTTCTGACCCCCCGCGCCCCATAAACCCTGACGTGGCAAATAAAAAAGAGACCGATCGTGAGATCGGTCCTTTCAGGATCGTCAGTGAATTGCGACCCAGCGGACGACGCCGTGGCCCAGTATCAGGATGCCTGCGGCGGCACGCAAAGTGATGTACGCGATGCGGATCATCCGCGCTATCAAGAAGAAGAACATCATTTTTCGTTTTCCAGTCTGACTAAAGTTTCGTCCCATGAGGGACGGGTGATGATGACGACAGTGCCGAGCCCGAGGTCGGTAGGGTCGACAAAGTAACGGGACATGATTGCCCCGACTGTCTTCATCGAAGCGAGGTTGCTGACGGTCTCGGCTTTAGTGATCTGTCCATGCTCGTTGACTGCGTGCCGTGCAATCAAGTCGTAGGGGATTCGCTTCAGCTTGACCTTCGCACCTCGTGAGACACGCAAGGTGCCGAGGAGAAAGTTTGAGTACATGGGTTCATTTCTTTGACCCTTTAACGATCCAGAGGCCCGCGCCTACTAGACCCAAGGTGATGACGAAGCCGACAGGGCCGACCATCATGAACCACACCCATGCCGCGACGAGACCTAATGCCCCGCCGACGACGAGCCTGAATCGCCGGGCAACTTCGCCTTTGGCCTGCATTAGGGTAATGATGCCCCAGATGACCAGGCCGACTATGCCGACGAACAGAACTTTACCAATGATGCTTTCATCCATGATGCTCTCCCTTGATGTTGTTGAGCCCTGAGTCTACGCCTTCACGTTCTCATTCAGCCAGGCCAGCAGCGGACCCTTGGCAGTCGGTACGTCGATGGTCTGGGATTCAGCCTTGTGGCCGGCCCGCTTGGCTGCACTGCGCGCCTTGCTGGCTTCGGTCTGGGAGCCCTGGAAGCTGACGGTCACGTTGTGGTGGGTCAGACCCTGAGTGTCAGTGATGTAAGTTTTGTAGAGCTGCATTAGATTTCCTTGGGCATAGTTTTGGAGCATAGCTCCGTGAAACCCGCATGGACAGGGCCTTGCGGGAGGGAAGAGACACCTTGACATGGTGGGGGTCGTTGGTTCGAGTCCAATCGCGCCTACCAACAGGATAGCCCTTTCTCCTCTGGAGAGAGGGCTTTTTTCTTGCTGGTGATGTCTCTTTGATCTTGCTCTAAACATTCTTAGAATGCGTTAGAGCGGTGTTAGAAGGCATAGTTGTGGAGCATAGTCAGCGCTTGCCCTTCTTCGCCACAAACTCCTGCTTTGGCAGCGCGGCATACAACTCAGTCATGTCCCTCTCTGGGATCAGCGCCTTGAAGCGTTGGGCCAGCCCATAGGGCAACGGGGTCGGCGCAGCCTTCAACTCGTCGAGCCACTTGAGTGAATGTGCGAACACGATTACCGCGATATGCTCAGAGATCATTTCTTCCTCACATTCTCTGCATACGTCGTCTTGAGCCCGGCGACGTGATGGGCGTAGTTCTTCATCAGCATTCGCGGATCAGTCCAGCCACCCAACTCTTGAAGAACTTCCAGAGGTGTGCCGTTCTGTGCGTGCCAGGTGGCCCAGGTATGACGAAGACCGTGCCAGGTGAAACCGGAGTATCTCCATACTTCATCAGTGCCGGGGGCATTGACGCTCTCCATCTTGCCAACGCCTGCGCGGATGCACGCTGCTTGGAAAGCAGTTTTGATTTCCGAGTACGGCTTGCCACGGAACGTAAAGACCCAGGACTTGTGTTTTCCCTCGACAGCTTTAAGGGCGGCGAGGGCATCGGTATTAAGAGGGACACCGACGGGCTTTCCGGACTTTGTGTCCATACCTTCGATCCAGGCAACTCGTCGATCAAGGTCGACAGCTCCCCAGGTGAGACCGAGAACATTGGCTTGGCGAAGCCCTGTCGATACGGCGAAGAGCGCCGATGCTTTGAGATGAGTCGGTAGCTCCGCATATAGTTTGTCCCATTGTTCGTGTGTCAGCCAGGTGCGCACCTTGGCCTGCTTGTCCTTCTTTTTGGTCAGCTTCAGCTTCACGCCGGACAGCGCCAGCACTGCGCTGATGCGCGTGAGGTAGCGGTTGTAGGTGCCCTCAGTCCGGATGAAGGAGCGCAAAGCCTTGTCGATGGACTCGGTCGTCACGCTGACCAGCAACCGGTCTTTGTAGAACCCGCCGAACTTGGCCAGGCTCTGCAGGTCCGACTCGCTGCGGGTCTGGGCGTTGGCCCACTCCATGACGGCAGCGCCCCAGGTCTTGCCCTTCAGCTTGGGTGCATCGTGCTGCGCTGCCCGGCGCTGGTCTTCGACTTTTTGCGCCGCTGCGCGATCATATTGCCCAGTTGAGAAACGTAGTTTCTCCCCATTGAGTGTGAAGCGGGACCACCAGATGTCGGACCCCGGCTGTTTGTACAGTGACACGTCAGTGCCTCCTGAGTGAATCGCCACGCACGGCCAATCTTCAGCCCCGGCAGGGCTCCCGATCGAGCCAGTGCCTGGACTGTAGTTTTATGGACCTGGAGGTAGGCGGCTGCCTGCTCCACGGTAAGCGTGGCGGGGAGAGTCATGCAGCCAGACTCATCACTTGCGCGTGGAACTTCATCTGGTTTCGGCCCTCAGAGAAGTCCCGCGTGCGGTTGCGGTCTCGAATCTCCGCCAGTTCGGGTGCCTGGAGCCTGCGGATCAGGTCCATGCACTCTGAGACTGACGACGGCTCAATGATGATCTCTTCGGTGCGCACCAACTGCGACGCGAAGATGTTGAAGTCCTTGATGGACTTGCGCTCAACGCTGACCGCCACCGTTTGTGGGCGTGCGTCAATAGGCTCGAACTTGGAGAAGTCCATGTCCCAGTCTCCTTGGTACACCAGGATGTCGGCGTTGACCCGGCGCACCACGAAGTGTATAGGCGCATCGTGCATGTCTCTGGACCTGTAATAGTCGAAGTCCATGGTGTCGGCCACCATGTACCCACCGAAGTCCTTGTTGCGCATGGCTAATGTCAGCCGGTCACCATAGTTGTGGTAGTTCACCGACAGCTGCCAGCCTGCCTGTTGCAGGCGTGTGGTGGTGCTTTCAAATCCACAAAAGTGCACCCGGTGGGGCGCACTCAGCAGTCGAGCATCAGAACGTGCCATCTTCAATCTGGCGTTCCAAGTCAGCGATCTGGGCGTCGAAGCCTTTCAGGATGGCCTCGGCTTTGGCGCGGTCGCGCAGGATGCCCTTCATCTTTTCGAGTGCCTTGGCACCGAGTTCCTTGCGGACCTCCTGCTCAGCTTGTTCGCGGATGGAGAGTTGGGTGGTGATAGCAGTGACCATTTATGTTTTCCAGGTGATGGTGAAAGGGAGCCACGCCAGAAGGCGTGACCAGAGGGAACGATGGGTCAGAATGCGGAGCTTCTCGGCCTCCACAGCAGTGCGGAATATTTCTTGAGCGATCTCGCGGCGAGCGACGACGGCGACATTTTCTTCGTAAGTGTTCATAGATCACTCCGATCCCTGAACCCCAGATACACCGGGTGCCGTGGCGCAATCTTGACGCCGACGGGGAAGAACTTGTACTTGATCAGTGACCCGAGCAGCTGGGTTCGTCGCGCCCAGAAGTCGGCGCGGTCGGCAACTGTAAGTCCAGTTCCGACTGAGAACTCGATGCCGGAAACACAGTCTCGGACTTGGAACGCGCCGAGAGTCGCCTTTCCAGATAGGCCAGCTTTAGCCGTCGAACGCTTCGTTCTACCGAGTTCATTGGTCTGGGCTTCGTTTCCATTGAACATCTCCTCTTCAAAACCGATGATTTCTGCCTCGCTATCCTCGAAGCGCTTGACCTTTAGCAGGCTTCCTTCGTTGACGGTGCTGCGTCCGAACTTGTAGTGCGCATCCAGGTTGGCGCGGACGATGATGCCCTCGTAGCCAGCCAAGACACATCGAGCTTCGTATAGGATGAGGTCCGTCTCGTTGTCGATACACGCTGACTCCAGCAGCTTGACATAAGGGTGCGTATCCTTAGCCAGCATGGCGACCTCGGTCAGGATCTCTGAGCGTGAACCGTAGCCGCCGATGACGTTATGGATGTCGAACACGTAGAACGCGAAGTCAGGCGTCTTGTCGTGTGCCATGACCTGGGACACCGTATCGGTGTAGCACGTCTTGCTGGTGGGCGAACCCACAATCAGCTCGCCGTCCAGCCCGTTGAGGTCCAGGCATGACAGCCTCGCCGCCACATGCTTGTTGGGCACATCCTTGAGCGTGCGCGTCTTGGCCACGCCATCGATGATGAGGCACCGGATGCCGTCCAGCTTGGGGCTGGCATAGACCGGATATTTGATCTTGGTGAAGTCTGCGGCGACAGCCAGCATGGGCTTGGTCATTTCTTTCCTTGGTTCGTCATAAGCCTCAGCGCTTTCAGCGGCAAGGGGTGGTTGGCGCGAGCCAGGTTGACCACTGCTGGGCCAGCCTCGGCAGGCAGGATGCGGATGGACCAGCGCTGAGCCTCCAGCTCGTACACGTGGTGAAGACCCCAGCCCTGCTTGGCTGCTTCCTTGTCTTCTTCGATTGTCAAAAGATCGTGCATAGAGGTTCGATTACATGGGCGTAGAAAGGCCCGAAGGGCCAGTCTTTAATTACCGGGCTTCTGCCTGATAGAGATGATCAAGTTGGGGAACTCCATCGTGATGACGTTCCCTTCTTCGGTGATCAGGCACGTTGGCCGATCCGCCAAGACCCTGGGGGCATACTCCAGCGCATGGGTGTGCAGCTTGGGGCCTTTGCTGCCCTTCCATTCATACATCCAGCGCGCCCGACTGTTGCTAGTCTTGGGTGCCGGCAATCGAACGACCAGACCTTTTCGCCACAGCCCACCGAGGTAGTCGCTGACGCGGTTGACAGAGGCGGCGTGCTGCTGCACTTCGGGCATGTCGTAGAGGGTCTGGCAGTCCAAAGGTTCAGAAGCCGCCTTTAAGGCGGCTTCGAGTACGGGGAATAGCCCATCAGGGTTGTAACGCATGGCGTATGTACTCCAAAAATCCTTAATGTGTTAAATGGTTAAAGGTCATGATCTCTCTGCCGCCCTCGTTATACATCCGGCGCAACTCTTCGAAAAAATGAGAACCCTAACTTTCGGAACAGCGGACTAGAAACCGCAGCGCCTTTGAAACTGTGCCTCTAGCCCAGCCTGTTCCTTTGCGGTTGGCTATCACTACCCCCATTCGTTAAATGGTTAATGATAGTCGCTAAACCAGGACGTCCGACCATCGCGGCGGAGAATGATTTAGCGGTGTGCGGTATCTGCCAGACAGTGCCCGGCATCCACACGCCCCCATTCTTGCTCCCGACGATCACACCGACCCGCCGGCCTTCATCATGCCTGGCTGCGAGCCAGTCTTTCTGAAGTTCGGACAGGTTGACGTTGATCGGCGTATCGTCGCGTTTGGGGATCACGATGAATTTGTACTCGATCCACAGATCGCCCGTAGGGCCGCTGTACCAAACATCGGGGATACCTCCGTTGTATTGATTGTGATTTTTCATTGAATAGATGCCTGCCGGCAGATGCCGGTGGACGCTACCAATGAATGTGTTTTCAGGTGTAGCCACTCTCGAACTCCTCGATATAGGTTACAGCACGCCGGAGCCGTACTGAATCGTCTTCAAAACAGCCAAGGGCAACATTGCAACGGTCACAGAGTAACCCGCGAAAAACATTACGTTGATGACAGTGATCAACGACTAGCTTATGTTGCTCGCCGCATATAGAGCATCTCCCGTCTTGAGCTTCTGACTTTTCTCTGACTTCTGCCAGAGATATGCCATACTTCCTTCTGTAGGCTGAGTCAGTTGCTTTATCTGGGAACTCAGCTTGCCAAGCACGAGTTCTGGCTATACATATCTCTGCATTCGCAGCTCTATACACAGCACTCTTTTGCCTTATGGCTTCGAGGTTTTTCGCCCGGTAGCGCTTTCCTATTGCTAATCGTTGCGCTCTGCGTGCTTGCTGTCGTTCTTCATCTGTCGCGTACTTACGAGACTTCCCAGCATCGGCCCGTGGCTTGCCGTCAAGGCGCACTGCCATTGCGCAACTCAAGTTCGAGTGAAGCCAACAAGTTCCATACCATTTGGGCTTTATGAAAGCAGCCTGTATCAGAGTCATGGGTCTCGCCACTACCTAGTTTGAGCATGTGGCGCCCGAACGCTTCCATATACCGTTGTTCGCCGTTAGTGACATCCTTCCATCCATTGGGGGTGTACTTAATAGCGCCTTTGGTAGTCACTTCGGCTACCTCGGATAAAGCACGAGAAAAACCCGCGATACATAGCCAAGGCATTGGTTTTGCCGCATCCAATTTGGCACCAGATGTATGTGGGTCAATCCCGTTAGGGTCGGACTCGCTCATGCTGCCGCCTTAATCATGCTGTGCTTGCCGGCACCGGGGCCGAAGAGCTTGTTGTGGATCATCTGAACCGTCTGCGCCTGGTTGTAGGCGTCAGCCATTGCGTTGTGCTTGATGCCGAGCATCGGAGCGCGGACCTGCTTGGCGCCTGGGAGCTTCTTGTAGGTTCGGAAACAGTTGCTGTTCCAGAACTTCCACGGTACTTCCATCTGCAGCTGCGTGAAGGCATGAGCCATCATGGGCAGATCGAAGTCGGCACCGTTGCTCCAGACGTGGCATTCGCCATCGCCCAGCCAGTCGGAGAACTCGATCAGGGCGGTCTCCAGCGTCTGTTTGGACTCATGGAAGACGCCTTGCGCGGCTTCACCTTGTTTGAGCCACCACAGCAGCGTGTCTTCCTGGATGCGTCGTTTCAGTTCCAGGTTGCTGTCGATCGACACTGAGGCGTAAAAGCCCTGGTCATCGATGGCAGCGGAGTTCAGGTCAAACCGGACTGCTCCAATGCTGAGGATGCACGCGTCCGCAGCTGTGCCCAAAGTCTCCAAGTCAATCATTACGTGTTTCATGGGCTTCCTATTTATGCCGTCCGAAGCTGACCAAACGGTCAATTATCGGACGGCGATCGTAGTTCTTTTTTTAGACCGACGTCACCCCATATCTATGGGATGACGTTGATTTACTTGCGCTAGATCAAGCCGCGACGGGTTCCTGTGCAGCCACTTTCACCTTCGCCGCCTTCGGTACAGGCGCGTCCTTCACGGCGACCACGGCATCGAGCTTGGCGATCTGGTCCGTGAGCTTGGCTGTGCCCTTGGCGGCTGCGTCCTTGGCCTTGTTGGCCTTGGCAACAGCTGCTTCATACGCTTTCTGTGCAGCCTTAACTGCCGTGTCAGACGCCTTAGCAACTGCCGCTGCGGTTTTCGCAGCTTCTTTAGCCACGGCGTCAGCACTTTTCTTCGCTGCCGCCAGGGCCTTTTCCGCTGCCTTGGTGTCGACGTCAATAGCCTTCACAGAAGCGTTGTGCTGTGTCAGCGCAGTTTTCAGGTTTGTCTGCGCCAGTTTCTTTTCGGCGATGGTCATGATTTTGGATGGGGCTTTTGCCATGGTACTTATTCTCCAGTTGGGTTTGTGTGAGCGAAAGTGCTCGTCGAATTAGCCGGTCAGAAACGGAACGGCGACGTTGGGAACCCATCTCAAGATCGAGACAGGTGTAAATCTCATCGAGCGTGAGCTGGTCGATGACAGTGCCAAGGCTGCGGAAGGACTCCAGAGCCTTGGCCATGTGCCACTTGCGAGTGGCGACCATGATTAGCGACGACCTGTCTTGGCGGGCTTGGCAGACTTCGGCACGAAGCCAGACACATCAGGCTCAGCAGCCAGCATGTCCTTGGCTTCACCCTGACGGGCGAAGTGGGTGCCGACGTTGGGGTTGGGCTGAGCGTCAGAGAACGTCAGCGAGGCGTAGGTCACGGCGGTGTTGAAACCGACAGTCACCACAACACCAACGGGCGGCATCTGGAAGATGCGCGCAGCGTCGCCCACGAACTTGTCGAAGCCCTTGCCAGCCGTGGGGCTGACGCTGAGCAGCCACATGGGCGTGTCGGCATCGGCATCGGGCGGCAGCACGGCCAGCAGCTTGGTGTTGGAGCAGGCCTTGCCGTCACCCTTGGAGCCCCAGGCATTCATCGGGCAGCTGGTGCAGTCGGCGGCTTGGACAACTGGAGAGTTCTTGCTCGGCACCATGGCCTTCAAGTCGGTGCCCAACGCGAAGCAGGCAGGCGGTGTGGGGTTCTTCTGGTCAAACGCGGTCTCGTAGAACACGTTCTTGTTGGTGAACTCCACGACCACCAGCTGCAGAGGGCCGGGTGTCTTGGTGCCGTCGGGCAGAGAGAACTGCTTGTCCTGGGTCAGGCGGATCAGGCTGCCGGTGGGAGGTGCTACGCGCCCCGCCATCAGTGCGACCTGGGCCTTCAGTGCCTCCTGGATGGAGACGATGTTGGCTGACGATACAGCCTTGACTGCGACAGCGGTGGAGGGTTTTGGTTTGGTTGCCATGTGTAGTCTTTCTTAGACGTTAGATTACGAGAGAACAGTGATTCCAGGCTTCGCCGCGACGTATGCGGCTCACCTGCTGGAACGAGAGGTGGAAGATGTCAGCAAGCTCCTTATGAGTTAATGAAGGTGACGCTGCCCGAATGGCTTGCACGTCAGCGAGGGTTGTCCGAGAGTTCCCGTGGTGCTCTCCGACAAGGCCGCGTCCTTTGCAGACCATGTCACGGATGTTGTCGGTGTTGGTACCGAGAAATAGATGTTTAGGGTCCACGCACTTCGGGTTATCGCACCTGTGGAGTACAAGAAGTCCGTCAGGTATGGGACCGTTATGAAGCTCCCAGTTCGCCCTATGTGCTCGGACATTCCGTCTACCGTCGATAAGTCGCCCATACCCCGCGTCATTCAGTGCGCCAGTCCATTCAAGGCAGCCATTTGCGGCACGCCGCGTATGCTTGGCGATGCGTTCTGTCATTGGGGCGCGGCTGCCTTTTTTCATTACAGGCTCGTGATACTGAGAGTACGTTTTGTGAAGTCTTCAAGCCCCGGGATCACGACGCCCATCGCCCGCAGTTCGCGGTAACTCGGATCACTGATTCGGTGCTGCACCAGGTGCAGGTATGCGGTTTTGTCGCCACGCTTGCCGGCGGCGATGAATTTGATGGCGGCGTCCCAGTCCTTGGTGGAGGAGATCTCGGTGTAGTTCACGGAGATGCTGGCCCGCTTGCCTTCGGCCTTGCGGGAATCCTGAGCGTCGAGCAGCCCGAAGATCGTTTCGGTCAGCTCTGCGATCTCGCCTTCAAGGGCCTTGACAGCTTTGTCCATGACGCGCTTCTCTTCGCGCTTGGCCCAGATCAGGTCGGCTGCTGCGCCGAGCGTGAGAGGTTTTGTTTGGAGCGGACGCTCCTTGAGTGCTGTTGTCATGTATGTCCTTTCGTGACACTTCGTGGGTAATTCTAAGACAGATCGTAGATAGATCTACGATGATAAAAAACTATGAAGCCGCTACTTGCTATAGTTCACAGCTACCTTGCCCTCTGAATTCAGAGGCAGGTCAGGGCACCAGTCAGGCGCGGTACGCATGCACCGCATCATGAACGCCGAGCAGACCGCCGCGCTGCGGGTAGCAGTTAGTGCAGCCACCTCATCATGAGTTGTCATGACGTTGCGGTAGCGCTTACCGATCTGCAGCATCTGCCACATCACGATGATCCGGGCCAAGGCCTGCACGATGTTTTCACACAGCAGCCCGCCGTAGATCTTCTTGCGGATCGGCACGCCCTTCATGGTGGAGTGGTAGGTCCAGGCGTCCCAGCCGTTTTCGTCTGTGGACTTCTGCAGGTCAGGGTAGTGCAAGCACATGCCGTTGGGTAGCCAGATCGTGTCCTTCTCCCAGTTGATCGGCCCGTGGCTACCTTCACGCCCAGCTGCCATGTCTTCGATGATGCGCTTGCAGATCTCCCAGCCGTTCTTGATCTTGGAGTTCGCCGCACGGTAGGTGTTCACGATGAAGTGGCACTGTTCCAGTGGGAAGAACACCGGAGGGCCACCGAGCGCGCCCTTGGCCAGAGTGATCTGGAGCTTGGGTGCGCCCATCTGGTAGCCCAGACCGAGCACGCAGACCTTGCCGACGAACCGTTCGTTCTCATCGGCTTTGGTGATGTCGCGCCCGTAGATCCGGCTGGCAAAGTTGCAGTACGCATCCTTGCCGGTCTTGTTGTCGGCCGCACGGAAGCTGTCGAGCAGATCCTCCTGGCCCCAGAGCCACCCGTTCACACGGGCTTCAATCTGGCCGGAGTCCTGCACGGCGATCATGTGCCCTTTGGGGGCCAGAATCGACAGCCGCAGTTCACCACCGCGCTGCAGATTCTGCATGTTCATTTTGTTGTTGCCTCCCAGTCGGCCAGTATGCGCTCGATAATAAGCGTATCCAACCGGAAGAGCCATCCCGTCACGACCAGCCTCGAGAAATCGTTCCGCCCGTGTGATGTTCGTAGTACTTTTAACCGCGATTCGGACATCAACCAGGGCTTGAAGACGTTGCTGTTTGGCTGCCATAAGAGCGACGTCATCAGGCTTCTCCAGGTCAAAGCCCCACGACTCAATGTCATTGGGCAGGTTGATGAACTTCGTATCGTCTTTGGCGAACGCGTACGTGTACTTCTTGTCGATCTTTTCTTCACGTTCATCACGGCTGAGCTTCATCCAGGCGTCGGCCACCTTCAACGGCGGGTCAACGCCTTCGTCGCGCAGCAGGTTGGCGAACTTCTCGCTACTGCCGATCACCTTCTTGATGATGTGCATGTCGCGGGGTGTGCCTTCCAGCTCACGTTCGCGCTTGTCGAGCATCTTCATCCACTCGCTGCGCTCGTAGAGGTCGCCGCCGATGTCGTAGCGGGCCGGGTCAACGGCTGCATACATCAGCTTCTCCCGGCGCTCCAGCTCGCGCTCCAGCTCTTTCTCGACACGCGGAATGTCCACGCGCAGCACAGGGCTGGTGAACATCCGGGTGATCATGTCGATCAGGTGGATCTCATCGTCGGGCATCTTGGGCAGCATGGCGCAGAAGATGCGGAACATCTCATCAACGTCACCGGTGCAGTAGATGGCTACTTTGTCGTAGAGCTGCTTGGGCCAGTTGAGGACACCTTGGGTGCCGTCAAGTCCGCCGGCGACCTTGCCCTGGCCACCATAGTAAATGGATACCTCATCCAGCCCAGCACCGATGTCGTTATTGTGCAGGCCCCGAGCCATAGCCAGAGAGTCGTACAGAAAAGCAGGGTGGACACCATAATGATGGCTAAGAATAAAGCCGTCAAACTGTGTGTTATGGCAGAGCACAGAATGCGTCGCCCAGTTGATCTTGGCGAGTTCCGCCCTAATGCGTAGAGCCGGGATGATCTTGGTCTTGCCATTGCCTACCTTGATGCCCATCATCTGGGCTTTGAATCGTTTGTCACGCACGTACTCAGACGTGCTCATCTTCTTGAGCGTGTACTCTGTGTCCCAGTACGTTTCATAGTCAATACAGACTAAGCGACTCCAGTCCACTTGGTGCTGAGGAATCTCTGGGCGTTTGAAGTACGAAGGTTCTTCAAAAAGTTGTTCGACTTTGCGTTTAGCAGATGCCCAACTCATGCAGGACTCCTCGGGTTTGGCACGAATACTTGGGCTTCAGAAATGAATCCCTCCTTGAAGCTCCAGAGTCGCCAGTGAAAGGACATCGGCTTCAGCCCTAGTTCAGCCGCCCACTCCCAAACTTTTTGGGTCCGTCCTTTGAAAGTCACGTTACGCGTGTATTCACGGTTGCGTGCCTGTTCAGTCTTGGACGCCCATTTGCAGTTTGTTGGGTTGTACCCTTTTGTGCCGTCGGTGCGTTCGAGGGTTAAACCGTCAGGGCGCACGCCCATAGCAGCGAGGAATCCATCAAAAGTCATCCACTCGTCGCACACTGTGATTCCTCGGCCCCCGTAGTAGGCATAGTCGCCAGCGCGTGGGTTGAGACAACGGTTCTTCATCATCTGCCATGAAGCGTAGGTCGGTTTATGGACTCCGGCTCTCATAGACCGATCAGCTTCCGTGCGTCCGCTATGGCGTTATCCGCAACGTCGTCGTCAGGTGTGCCGGAGAAAAGACCACACAGGTATGCGATGCATTCCTGCAGGTCTTCGTAGGTCGGTTCCCGCACAATAAACACTTTGTCAAGCTGCGAGAAATCAAAGTCCTCATCAATCACGATCGGCTTGAGGCCAGCGGCTTCAAGCCCTTCCAGGTCTTGCTGTTTCATACGGATGCTCCTGTTTTACGGTAGACCTTCTTCAACCCCTTCATCGCATCAGCGATCTGGGTATCCTTGGCTGTTGGCTTCGGCTCGTCCTTGTTCAGCGTGCCGAACAGTTCGAGCAGGGTCTTCATGTGGGCGTCCTTGTCCAGCAGCATGGAGTACACCTTCTCCTCCATGGTGCCTCGGGCGATCAGCATGATCTCCTCGGTCTTTTTGGTCTGGCCCAGACGCGGGATGCGCTTGCCGCCCTGCACGTAGTGGCTCAGGTTGTACGTCGGTCCGGGCCAGATCGTGGTGTCGCCGGCCGTCAGTGTCAGACCGTGGCCGGCAGAGGCTGGATGGGCGAACATGACGCGGTACAGGCCAGCCTGGAACGACTTGACCATATCCTCACGGGCCGTGTCCTTGGAGTCGCCGTCGAACACGCAGTACGGGATACCGCGCTTCTCAGCCTCGGCCACCAGCAGGTCGCGCTGGTGCTTCCAGAAAAAGAAGCACAGGCACTGCTTACGGGCTTCAATCAGGTCCAGGATCATCTCGTAGCGCCCGGTGTCCACCACGTGGTACTGCTCAGGCGAGCTGTAGACAGCTCCGCTGGCGACCTGCAGCAGCTTGGTGGCCACGGCAGCCGCGTTGATGGCAGACAGGTGCTTGTCCTTCAGCGTCAGCATAGCCGTGGCCTCCAGCTCCAGATACGCCGCGAGCTGCTTGTTGGGCATGTCGTAGTCCAGCGTGTACTTGTGGGTGGCCGGGATGTCCACACAGTCCTCAAACTTGTGGCGGATCACGATGTCGGCCAGCAGCCCATAGACCGCCTCCTCAGCACCCTCCTTGTCGGTCCACTTCACCATCTGTGAGCTGCGGCCGACCTGGGTCGGTGTGCACACGGTGTCACGAAAGCGGAAGAAGCTGTTGCCCAGCCGCTCGCCGCTGTCCAGGATCATGGCCTGGTGCCAGATGTCCGTGATGGAGTTCGTCGTCGGCGTGCCCGACATCAGCGCCTTGTACTTGAAGTGCTTGGCGATTTTCAGCAGGGCCTTGGAGCGCTGACTGGTGTGGTGCTTGAACGCTTCGCTTTCGTCAACGATCAGCTCTGAAAATCGTTTGAAGAATACGGCCTTCTGTTGCCCAAGCCACCTAGCTGCATCGATGTTGGTGACGTAGATGTCAGCGTCTGCAGCGAAGGCATCGCTTCGGTTGATTGCGTTGGCCACCGACGTTGTAAGGTGAGGAGTAAATTTACGGCAATCAGCAGCCCATACATTCCGAAGGAGGCTTCGAGGTGCGAGGACAAGAGCCGCGCCTCCTCTCTTTGCTCGCCGTTTGCTGAACGCCAGCAGCCGTACAAAAGTTTTTCCTGTTCCGGGGTCAGACGTGTCGAGGACGATGTTGGATTTGTCATTGTGTGCGAGCGATTGAAGCTGGTGCTTCATCGGTTTGAATTTCATGGCGATCCTTGATGAATTTCGACAGCTGTCCAGCTCACATAAAGCAGTGGGTGCGGTGTGCCTGTCAGAGCAGGCCGGCGCTAACCCGACCTACTGGACAGCTGTCGAAAACTTATGCTTTGCGCACGCCCACTTTGCAGTGGCCGCTGTGCTCAGGGCCGTACAGGCACCACTGGCATGTGAACTTGTTCGCGTTGGCCGGCCACTCATCACATGTGGTGAGGGCGACGCCGCGCTTGTTGAAGCTCTGCTTGAAGCGCAGACTTTGGTCACGGGTGAACACCTGGGTGGTGATCTCGTCGGTATCGAGATACCAGATTTCGGAGGTGACTTCTTCCAGCTCGGGGTAGCGCAGGAACGTGACCAGCGCATAGAGCTGCAGCTGCTGTGCGTGCTTGACCTCGTTGCCGAACTTGCGGCCCGTCTTGTAGTCCACCACGACCGCTTCGTATTTGCCGTTGTGCACCAGCAGGTCGAGCTTCAGGCGCAGCCAGGCGCCCTTCCAGGGAGCGATCTCCCAGTTCTCGTCCATGCCCCACTCGCCCTCCAGCTCCACCTGGCCGCAGTCGTAGAGTTTGCGCAGCTTCAGGAAGTGATCTTCGAACTTGGCAAGCTCTTGGATGAACTTGCCGGTGCCGTCGACGTAGTGCTCAGCGGCATCGTGGATGCGGCTGCCACGGTCGTTGGCGTGCTCGGTTTTTCCCTTGGGGAGAGGGCGCTCGGGCTCGGGGATTTTCTGGTCATGTTTGAGCCAGCAGAGAAACTTGCATTTCTCGAAATCTCCGAGTTTGGAGAAGGACCAGGAAGGGATCATATAAGTTCGATCGTAGTTAGATCTTCGATTGTACGTCAGCGATCCACAGACACGGAGAAGTCCATATCGCGCACGCGCTGCACGATTGAATCGTTGACCCAATCTTCAACACCGGCATCGTCCTGAATGAAGTTGCGCACGTCTTTCTCGAACATGGCACGGTCAGCAAATACCACGCCCTGTACAGCAGGCGTTGCTTCCGCCACTTCAGCCCTGACTGCATCGTCAAACCACGGCATGTCCAGTGCGCCCTGGCTCACGATGGCAGCGAACTCGATCTTGTTGTTATCGACGTAAGACTTCAGCGCATCGCGGAAGGCAGAGCCGGTCATATTGACCACGTTGTCTTTGCTGTCCAGTTCTTCGCGCACAATCCGGCGCATCATGGCCTCAAGGGCGATCATCAGTTCGTTCATTTCGGGTTCCTTTTTTGGTGTTTCGATAATTCGTACCTGGCCGTCAAGTCGGCCGATTTCTGGCTGGATCATCGCGGCGATGCTCGGGCTGAAGATGTCTCGCGCAGTGTCTGGCATGATCCATTGACGGGCCATGTTGATACGGAGCGCATCCAGCATGTCGTCGTTCGGGATGCTGGGAATGCGGCTCCACTCGTCCATCACGATATGGGTCGCAGTCCGGCCGTTGATGCGGTCGAAATCTCGACGACGGGGCGCCCCATACATGAAAATGTTTCGATACGCGTTAGGGATCGGCCGGGATAAGTTCTCTTCTATCCGTCTTGTCATTTCCCGTAGCGAGTCCATCGTCAGCGTCGTCCCTTCAGGTCGTGCTGACGATGTACCCTGCGGCAACAAGGACTCGCTTGATGGACGGATCTGGGATGAACTCGCGGACATGGACATGTTGTTCATCAACTCGCGTGACAACCGTGCCTGAACGCGGAACAATCCAACATCCTCCGAACTTGAGAAGGGCCATAGCATTGGTGGTCCATTCGATGGCATTGGTCATTCCTTCTTCTGTATCGAGGTCGTAGTTCATGTTGTGGCGCAGAGGTTGTAAAGTTCGAGCAGCACAGCCTCCGGAGTCCAGTTCTCCTCCAGCATGCCCTGTGCGTACTCCAGCGCTTCGTCGTCCAGCAGCCGGGCGCTCATGTTCTTGAGTGCCATCTCTGGGTCCTCTGGCCAGGCCTCATCAGCGATGAGGTACATCAGCGCGATAGGGCTGCTGCCGGTGCGGATGTCGGCGATCATGTCCAGCAGGTCATCGGTCGCATCATCCGAGTATTCGGTGTCGGTGTCGTCATCGTCCACGTCGGCACCGTAGCCGTAGTACACGCCGGTGACTTTCTTGACGGGCTTGTCTTCCTTGTTCCACTTGTCCCACTTCGATGAGAACCAATCGTCGTACTTGTTCTCGGTAACCTTGGGGTCCCGCTCAGTTGGCAGCAGGTCCCACTGGATCGAGACACAGGTGCCGGCCAGCTTCCAGAGGAACTCGACATCCTGCCACTCACGGTCGCCGTGCTGGTGCTTGTAGCCCACGCTGATGTTCGTGCACTCGGGGATAAGGCCGATGAACTCAGCTGTGTCGGTGTATACGCCGGTGTCACACGGCATGTACCAGTTGTCGTCGGTGCTGAGCTTGTCGGCCAGCGCCTGGGCAAACGTATCGCTGCAGCAGCGTCCGCCGGCCTGGTGGGTGATGACGTCGTAGTAGTCAGCACGGTCGAAGGCGATGGCACGGTCGATCTCGGAGAACAGACCAGGCATCTCTTCTGCCAGCCACTTGCTGCCGATGCCGCCGCACTCTTCGCCCCGGAAAAAGACGAAGTAGCCCGGCACGCCCATCTCGATCATGTAAGCGAGCAGAGCGCAACCGCTGCCGTCATCAGCGCCAAGAGCTGCGCCTTTGTCAGCCCGCCAGTATTTGCCATCAACCCGGACGGTGTTTGGTCCGCCAGATGAATGAACAGTGTCTGTATGTGCCGTGAACATGCTGCGGTGAGCAGGAAGAGTTCGTGTGTCGACATGGAGGTTCCCTGCAGCGTCAACCATCGTGACATGGACCTGGCGGGTCAGCCAGGCAACGAAGGCAGCCTCTGTGGCGCTGCCGTAGTCGCGCTTGAGCGTGACCGCCTGGCCCAGCACCCGCCAGAAGATGTTGCTGGGCAGGTCGGCGGTGTCCAGCGTGGGTAGATGGTCTGTCTCGATCCGCACCGGTGCCACATACAGCGCCGGGATTGTCGTTACCGTAGTCTTGGTCATGTCGTTCTCCATAAATTAGCCTGCCAGAGCAAAGCGCTCGTCGGAGACAGCTGCGACTGTCGTAGTTAGAGGTTCGATTACCTCTTCGTCTTCATCGTCTTCATCGTCTTCATCGTCATCGACGTCGTGAAACTCAGCCCAGTGTTCTTCGCTCGCCCACCACAGGCCGTCGACTTGGTAGCAGTCAGCTCTCAGGCCGTAGCTGTCATCGAAGTTCTCGTTGTCCTGAAGGTAGACAACCTGGTAGTCGCCCTGCAGGTAATACCCGCCGTTGATGGTTACGCAGTCGTCAGCTTCAGCGTAGTCGCCATCTTCCAGCTGCACGATGCTGTCAGGCAGATTCTCTACATCGACGGAATAGTCCTGGCCTTCCACACGGGCTGCAGTGTCGTCGTCCACGTAATACTCACGATAGCCCCTATGGTATGAGGCGTACGGTGCTCCGCCACGAACATGGGTGTAGTTGCCGATGCAGTCGCCGCAGACGTGGTTGTCACCTTCGCGTCCTGTCCAGGTCATGTTGTCGGGGTCTGAGCGCTCATTACAGTCGTCGCAGCTGACGTAATCGTCGTCGCTGTCCTCGTCGTCGTCATCGTCGTCACGGCCGCAAGGGTACGCGCTGGTGAACGTGCAGTCGTGGGTCCAGTCCTTGCTGGTGAAGACCGACGTGCAGTCGCCGTCATAGCGCACCGTCTGCAGTTCACCATCCACGTAGGGCGCAAAGATGCTCGACCCTGCGGCCGACGGTGTGTGGAGCTTGGCACCTTCTGGCCAGCCGGAGACCATCTTGTATCCCTGGTACTTCAGCCACTCCTGCAGCGTGAAGTCGGTCTCGCTCCAGCCGTCGCTCTGCGTCGGATGTCGTCGATAGGTGCGCAGGAATACCAGCTCGTCGCCGTCCTTGTAGATCAGCGCACGGCCGTTGATCTGGCCGGCAGGCGTAGTGCGCAGCGCGATGGACCAGCCGTACTCAGGCCGGTAGCCAGAGTAGGGGTGCTTGGTCCAGTCAGGGGCGGCGAAGCTTGTAGGGTTCTCAAACCAGTTCCGCATCTGCCGTGCATCCCGCTGGTCAAACGGAATGCTGCCGTAGATAGATGCCATGCAGCTGCGCGGGCCATCTTCGATGCCACGAATGATGTCAGGCGTGGTGTTGAAGATCTGCAGCGTGTCAGGGCTGTACATGGCCTGCACATCCCGGCGCAGATCGTCCTTCACTTCTGGCCAGTGACGGGCCAGGTACTTGCCCACGCTGGTGACCAGCTGGCGGTCGTTAGCGCCGTCCGCAGCGGTACGGGTGTAGGCCAGACGCGAGGCGTCTTTCTCGCTGACGTGGGGGTACTCCAGGGCCAGCTGGTGAGGGTCTTTGGCGCGGTGCTGCGCGACCATCAACTTGACGCTGGGGTGCAGCTCGAACTTTTCCTGGAGGATAGCGTGCCAGGGCTGATAGTCATCTGAACAGCAGTCGCGCAGACGTTCAAGCCCCATGTAGAAATCTGATTCATCGCTCATAAGATCCACCTTAGATGTTAGATTGTTGAAGACGGCTGTTCATAGACCATCCCGTTGTACTTCCAGGGCCAGCAGGGGTCTGCTGGTGCTTCGACGGGCTTCACCCACCCGAATTTGTCTTTCTCCGCTATACGCGCCAGGGCTTTGGCTTTGGATGCGGCGGATTTGGCTTCTTTCTTCACTGCCTGCGTCAGCTTAGCCTCGTTCCTTCGAGCCTCTGCGGTGCGGAGCTTCTCAGCCAGGACAGCTGCCGGCCGGCAGAGCTTGCACTCGTCGTGATAGCTGTAATGCGTTCCTGATCTGCTGCGTCCGAAGTGCTTGGCGCGTTGCTTCGTTTCGTTGCATACCGTGCAGGTCTTTTCTACGCCTGATCCAGCTCCGCATTCGATACAGTGCGGGTAACGCTGTCCGGTAACGTGGTTGGTGTGGAACTTTGTGGCTATCTTCATCACGCCGCATTTCACGCAGCAGCGGGGCTTGGCTTGTGTGTGGTTTAGGTTCACTTCGGTACTCCTGCGTATGCGCCTTTGCGATGTAAAACATTGTGGATAGTGCGCCAGTGAACGCCCAAATGGTCGGCAATGGCGTATTGCGTGAAACCTATAGTTTTCATCTGGTCGATACGCTGCACGTCTTCAGGCTGCACGGCACGTGGCGCGGGTGGCGGGGTTGGTGTGTACTTCATGGCTTCACCTCAGACTTCTCTTTGGCGTCAATGGCCTCGCGCAACCATTCCACTGATTGACCATGGATGTAACCTGAACTAATTCCGGTTCTCTTCCCCTTCAGCCTATAAATCTGCGCAATGAGAGCGTTATGAGTACCGTCGCTGGTGATACACATGCCGTCAAGCGTTGCGCGGATTTCTACCGTGGTCCGTTCGTGCCTGTGGGCCTTGTAGTCGTGTAGCTTGTCGATTCCAAACCGTATCAGCCCGTAGATGCTGCCGATGACAGCAATCTTGTAAACCAGATATCCGACCATTACCCAAACAGCCAGTGTCGGCAGGTTGGCGACCATTTCAATAAGTAGTTTCAGTTCATCCATGATTCGCCCCCGGTGCTGCTGGTAGTGGCATCCAGTGGGTAACCTCGCAGACGTTTTCAGTCCATCCGAAATTTAATTCGTATTCTCCATAGCGCCATGTTCCGATTGTGTTTATATCGGCTGTCATGCTGTTGTTGCTCGGATGAGGCCATACCATCACCTCGTCATAGGCTTTCGGCAACCGCTCGGTAACAGGAATCCACCGCGCCTCAATATCTGCTATCGGTGCTGCGTAGAGCTTGGTCCCGGCTGGCAAAGATTTTGTAAGGCTTGCATGATGACGAACATAGCCGCCGGATGCCAGCGCTTCCATCGTGTAAACCTCGCCAACAGGCTTCTGATCCCGCATCGCAGCAAGCTCTGCCTTGAGTGCGTCCCGCTCTGCAATGATGGCCTCCGCGTGCGGTGTTAGCCGGTCGAATGCGCTTTTCGCTTCAGCAAACTCTGCCTTGAGTTGCGCGTTCTCGGCTTCCAGCTTCTCGATAGCGTCGGCTGCATCATTTCGCTGTGAACAGCAGTCTCGTGCCCCTCCCTCGCGCAATCTCTCGATCAAGTCTTTCATGCTTGTTCTCCAATAGTTGCGCGCCCTGGCCTGAACTCTGCAAGGATCATGTCTCTCGCTACATCAAGCATCCCCAGTTCAAGCACCTTGTGCGCAGCGATCGGTTCATTTCTCGGGAAGCTTTTCCTCATTTCAAAGGTGCCGTCGCGTTGCAGCATCAGGTGAATTTCAATCATCACGTCATCATGTTTCATGCTTGCGCTCCCATAGCGGAATCAATGGCTGCATCCAGTCCGATATGGTCGATTGCAAAGCGCCAGTCGGGGTATATCTTTCCAACGAACATGAGTTGCTTGTGGCCGGGGCCGTCCATGCTTTCTTTGACATCGGATATACAACTAGTCCGCAGCCACTGATACCGTGCAGCATCCTTCTCCACCTCCGCGAGCCGGGTTTCCAGCCTGTGAATCTCAGCCGCGCACTCGCCGTGCGGATCACCATCTGGTTGTTCGTCGTAGTGGCTCATAGCTCTAGCTCCTTCTCCATGGCGTCGTACAAATCAGCAGGCCAATCGCCACGGCAGGAGTTGTCAAATATCCTGCGGATTGCCGCATCCTTCCGATCAAGCGCATCCAGCAGTGCCAGCACAACGTCAGGCGAGGTGGCTGCGATGTAGGCGGCGTTGGCTACGCTGGTTGGGCCACAGCCAGTAACAGCGGTGGCTAGTCCATTGCTGCCAACAACCATTGGCAGAACAGGAACGAATACGCTTCCATGCACGAGCTTGGATAGCTCCATTGCCGCAACAATCGGGCTGCATACTTCCTCGGTGTGGATAGTCCAAGGCCCCGGAGTCGCCTCCGTCGCCAGCCTGCGCAGTTCGGTGTAGTCAGTCATGGTGTTGGTCCTTTCCAGATCATCACAACATCCTCGCCCCACTCCCAGACGGTCATCAGGAGCATTGCCAGCAACATTGGTATGGCAAGAGCTACTGCGGTAAGTTTGTGTTTCATTGCGGTCCTTTCAGCGCTTCGATCTGCGCGATTGCGGCCTTCGTCATGTCACGCTGCTCTCGCAGTTCCATAATGTCAAACGTGGCATGACCGCCTTTGCTTTGGGCGTCTGCTTGTGAGTCTGCCCACAGCGCGAAACTTTCCATACGCTCCAGCGCCGCCGTGAGCGCGGCTTGCAGGGCCTCTATCTGGATGACCCATGGTGTTTTCACTTG
>ERZ724509.33-NODE-33-length-68961-cov-9.260326_pt1 | contig 68961 bp, 111 predicted proteins | sample MGYA00376042_ERZ724509 | MGnify/ENA primary metagenome ERZ724509 (study PRJEB28724, sample SAMN07190887) | wastewater metagenome | isolation source: effluent of sewage treatment plant in Hong Hong | place: USA: Christiansburg, Virginia | collected 2016-03-01 ...
AGCGCTTGTCGTCCGGCTTCTGGAGTTGGGCCGTCAAGGAAGCAATAGCCGCTTCGTTCCCAAGTACCTCGTCAAATGCTTGGGGGCGTACTCGGAGGTACAGGGCTCCTTGTTGCTGGGTCACTTGGGCTCCTTGATCGTCAGGAGGTCGGAGGCCATGCCGAGATAGGTGAACTTATCTTGTCCACGACCAAACCCGCAACCGATGTCCCAGAAGCGCCCCACCGTGTCCTGGGTGGCTGGTGTAACGGCGCAACACATTAGATCGATTCCAAGCCCCGATCCTTGGGTATATGTCGCCATATACACGCTCCCGCGCTCATGCCTCCAAAGCTGTCCAAGAGCCAAATCCGGGCGCTTGGCCTTGGCTTCCTCGGTGATCTTGGTTTCCAGGGCCTTGATCTCCTCGGCCATCTTTGCGTGGGTGGCCTTGAGGTCTTCAAGGGCTTTTGTGGTGTCGGACATTATCGGCCCTTTCCGGGGATGTAGGATTCACGGCTTGCGATACGCTGGACGGCTTCCTTGACGGCCTGGGGGCACTTGGGATGTCGGGCGCTCTTGGCGATCTTGCGGTGGAGAGATTCGATTTTCATGGTTTCCTGTTTCCTTTGGTTTCTGTGGGTTCTCGTGTGGGAGTGGAAGCCGCCCAAGGGGTCTTAGGCGGCGGGGTGGAGGGTTAAGCTGGGATGCACCGTATCATAGTGGTGATGGCGGCCGAATACTCAGCATTGTGGACATATTGGCCATACGCCCTGCGATTCCGCATCCGGCCCTCCCAATAGGAAGCGATGATGCGGACGGCGGATACAAGCTCCGGAAGCTCACCAGCCGCAGCCGCACGGCCGATGTAGGCCCTGCAAGCCGCGATCCGCTTGGTGGTATCCTCGACGTTGCGGTAGTTGTCTGCGATGCTCCCAAGGGCGTCTTCTGCATACGCGATCAGTTTAGTCTTGGCCTGCATCTCGTTCTCCTTGTCTCTTGGTTTCCTTGGGGCCTGTTCTTGGCCGCCTCTGAGTATCAATATATCCCAGATCCCTAGACTATGCAAGGGGGCCGGGTAAGAAAAGACGATTTTTATTTTAGAACCCGAAGTAGACCCAAGCCACCCGGCCCGAGCGCGTTGTACGTCCGGCCTCCGGGCCGTCAAGGTTCGGGGAGCATTCAGAGACTTCCGGGGCGGCCTCGGGGCCATAGACGAAAAGCAGCATTAGATAGCCCCCGAGAGCTTCAAGGAGCGGTCAGCGATCGCGTGGACTTCCCAAGCCTTGAGCTTGCATTCCGTGGGGAACTTGAGGTCGTAGAGGCCCATAGTCTCCAAGGCTCCAAAGATGTACTGGGACGCCATAGCCTTCCCGTCTACTTTGAGGACCTTGGCAGCTTGGGCGGCCAGGGCTTCGAGGTCGGGGTTCTTGAGGGGCTGGGAGGACATTAGACCAAAGCCTCGGCTGCAAATCGTGGGCCAACTTTGCGACCTGTGGCCCTCTCGAACTTGGTTACAGCAATCTGCAAGCTACGGGACGGGATAGCCTTTTTGTAGAATCGTTCGTACTGCTCTGTGGCCTTCTCAATGGTCAATCCGTCAAAGAACCGCGAAATCAGAAAGTCTTGCATCTTGGTTTCCTTTAGGGCCGCTTGGTCTTCGCTGGCCTCTGAGAAAGAATATATCTCAAGAGGCTAGAGAATGCAAGGGACTTTCTTTAAGATTCTTTGGGCCCGGTGTAATGCTTCATCACAGCCCAGCTTCCGTCTACCTCTGACACTTCGGCTTCCATGTTGAGCGGAAGATTGATCCAGCCGAACTCCTCCCGCACCTTTTGGGTGCCGTATTCCCGGACCAAACGGATGATCTCGTCCACCTCGGAAGGATGGGCATCTATCACCACTGCATCATGCACGTGACAAAGGATATGGGAGCGTCCCGATAGTCCCCGAATCAAGGGTCCCGTCTGTAAGAGCGTCCAAAGGAGACAGTAAAATGCTGAACCTTGCACCGCCAAATTGATTGCCTGTGTGTACCGCATCGGCCCATGACACCGGAACCCTGTCTTGTGGTAGACGTATCCGGTGGACTTATATTTCTGGTAGGTCTCCTGTTTCCATGCTGCATACACTGGGAACCTCTTGCCCCAAAGGATACCGTCAAACGCCTTGATATGCTCCCGGAAGTCCACCATCGTCTTGATGCCCTTAGACGACAAGTGCGCCTTGGTCTCGTCTCCTACCGTCTTCCACGCCTTAACATGGGTCAGCTTGTAGTTAGAACCGTAGGACTGGGCAAACCAAAGGCCCTTGGCGGCGTTGCGCTCTTGCTTGGCCGCTGGGCTACCGGCATCCAAGAACGCACGTTCCCGAAGGAACATATCGCAGGCGTTGTCTGAGTGCAGATTTACCGTGGGGTCGAATAGGTACTTGGTCATCGTGGGATCTTCGTGGTACACGGCCCCGATGACACCCTCAAGCTGGGAATAGTCCACCTCGACAATCACGTTACCCGGCGATGGGACGAACGGTGTGCGGGCGATCTTGGCGGCCCTCTTGTTCCTCTTGGGAATGTTGCCCACGTTGGGGTCTGCATGGCTTCCACGGTAACTTGAGACACGGTTGAGCGGAAGACTTGGGTGCAGGCAATGGTCCACGGCTTCCCGGCCGAACTGCTCCAAGTATTCCCCGATCTTAACGAGGTCCTTGGCTTCTAGGATATGCTCCGCAAATTCGTAGCCGATCTCTGCCAGGACATCCTTGTCCACAGAACGCCCCGAGGTCCCCTTGTACCCAAGCTTATCGTAGACAAGGTGCGCTAGGTCACGGTTGCTGGTCAGCTTGAAGTTGGGACCCATCGCCTTGACTTCTTCGCATGCATAGGCCCTTGCGTATGCTTCGTCAATCTGTACGGCGAGTTCCTTGGCCGCTTGGTCCACAAGTCCCATGTCGATCCGCATCCCGTGCATAGAGCACCTTGCAAGCTCTAAGGACGCCTTGAGGAACATCCGCCCCGCCTTGATCTGTGGCCTGTATTCCTTGAGGTCCTGGATCTGCAATTGCCGGACGCGCCCCATGTACAAACTGTCCTTGGCACAGTATTCCAAGAGATCCGGCAAAGGGCACTTCTCAACCTTGTTTATCGCATTGCACCCTTCGGAATCTGCCTTGAGGTACTGGTCGGCCGAATCATCATATCCCGAGATCCCGAGGCGCGTGTACACCTCGAACTTCAAGGACGTGGGCTTGGTATTGTTGATGACGTGGGCATCTAGGCACGTGTCAGCCGCCCAACCTTCCGGCCAATACCCAAGGATCTGCCGTGTCCAAGTTGCCTCAAACTGCGCATTATGTGCCAGGATTGCTACATCCTCGGACACCAGCATCTCTTTCCAAGCCTCCCGGAATCCGGCATCCTCGAACATGGGGAACGCATACGCCCGATCCTTGAACGCTATGGACGCACAGACGATCTTGTGTCCGAGTGCATGGGGCTTGATGCCGGTCGTCTCGTAATCAAACCCTACCTCTTCCCCTTCCTCCCTAGCCGCCTGGATTGCCTCTCGGACGGCCTTTGTAGCCTCTTGAGCCGTGTAGCATAGGGTGATGTCGTCCTTGGGCTTTACGGGGAACTCAGGCAGGCTCAGGGCCCTCTTGATGTCCCGTTGCCAAAGGAGAATGGAGTCCTCGTTTCTTGGCTTTCCGTAGGGGGTCTTCTCGACAAGGAAGTTGAGTCCCTCCACAGGGCACACCCACGCCCCGTACTCCTGATCGGGAATCCGGCACCCGTAGAACGCCGTGGGCTTGGTTCCCGTCATGCGCCCCCGTGTCCTGTCGTCTAGGACTGCCTGGGTCGCCAGGATACCGCAGGGGATGATTACCTTGGGCTCCAATTGTCCGATGTCCCGAGTTGTAAACCCTCGACAATTGGACACCTGGGAGCCCGTAGGCTTGGGCCCGTGGCATCGGATGGCGAACACGGTCCAGCAGTCGCGCTTGAGGTCGATCCCGTGTGCCTTTAGCTCATTTCGGAGGAGGGAACCCGCAGATCCTGAAAGGGGGATGCCGTCTTCGTCGTCTTGGGGGCCGGGCACTTCGGAGACGATCAAGATACCTTTGGCCCCGTGTCCGTAGATCGGAAACTTGGGGGACTTGCAACCTTCAAGGCGGCCACACGCCTCGCATCCTTGACCCTTGGGTGCTTGGATCTTTGTCGTCGTGATGCCCATGTCCTCAAAGAGGTCGTCAAAGGAGCCGGGGAGGATCATGTCCATGTATGCCTTGCTTTCTTGGGAACGGAAACTAGAAAAGATGGGCGGCCGGAGTCGAACCGGCTGGCGTGGAGTACGGTTCCCTTTACGGCAACCCTGCACACCATCCCCAAGGACGCCCAAACGCCTTACACCCTCGCGATCATCTTGACAACCTGGATAAACCCGTTGCCCTTGAAAGCCATCTGCATCGAGGTCTTGTCGTTGCCCTGCTTGTCCTTGCCGTCAATGTAGACGACATGGAGCCTAAGACCCCGGGCACCGGCTTCCTTCAAGAACGGACCGGACACGGCAAAGTCGATGTCCACGCCTTCCGGGAGGGCTACAGGCCACTCCAGGGACTCCCGCGCCTTGCCCTCGGTCCTTGCTGCCATAAGGCCCAAGCCGCCTGCCGTGATCTTGACATCCACGCGCACGGTGCCGGACACCTTGTCACTGGTGGCATAGACGCCGAGCTTGTCCACGGCGTCCCCAAGGCCCTCGGGGAGATCGGTTGCAATGTTCCTCGGGTCCTCGGCTCCAATGGCGGCCTCGACCATCGCAAGGATCTTGCCGTGGATGTCCGTGCGATAGGCGCTCCCGTCCATCTTCCGCACCGTCCACACGATCCCGGATTCCGTCAAGAAATGCACCCAAGCCCCGGACACCGAGACCTGTCGGAGGTCGGCAGTCTGGAGAACGGCTTCCAGGTCGTCCGTGTGGATAGCATAGGAACCCATGTCCTCGGGGAAATCGACCGAGTTGTACCGGAGGCCATCGGATGCCATTGCCGTCGATCCGTCGAACAGGACGAACGGGACATTGGACTTCTGATTGTCCAGACGTGCCAAGGCCATCAGGGAGTGGAAGCCTTCGGGGAGGTCCACCCACTCAAGGGACGGGAGGTTGAGGGCTTCGAGGTGCTGGGTCAGCGGGTCGGCAAAGGGGGTCGGGTTGATCTGCGCCTTGCCGGAGGTGATTTCCCAAGAGCCGTCCGGGAGTGTTGCAAAGGTCACGGAGTCGGCTTTGAGCTTGGCAACCCAGGAGCCGAACGTCTTGGCTTTCACGCATCCGTGCAGGTTGGTCGGCTTGTCGTCGGTGTCCTTGAGGGGCACGGAGACGGAGACCGATGCGTTGTAGGAGTGGATGGCACCCCCGGAGAACAGGAAACTATCGGCTCCTTCGAGGGCTTGGTCGGTGCCGACTCCGGATGCCAGGAGCTTGATTGCCTGCTTGAGGTCACTCGTGTTTACTGTCGTCATTGCTTTCCTTTGGGTGAAAAGGCCCCTTGGATGTCCTTGGGGCCGGGTTTGGGTTGTTTGGGTTAGGTGTTGATGAACATGGGATTCTTGCAATTGGCAAGGGCCCACCGGAACCAGAACTCAAGCCACATCAGCCAGGCCAATGTTGCGTCTTGGTCGTCTCTGAATCCTGCGGGCCGGTTGCTGATCTTCTTGCGGTGGTAGATTGCGGTATCCACTGCGTCCAAGTGCTTCTGCTCGATGACACACGCCCCGGGGTGTTCGGGAATCAAGGTCCCTTGTCCGGTGTGGCCACTAGGTGTGGTGTAGAACAAGTCGAACACCTGCGACCCAGCATCATCGCAGAAATCAAACCATCCGGAGTAGCTGGGGTGTCTGGAGTTTCCGTTACCCGTCATCCCGTCAAGGTCGAACACGGGAGCCTCGTTCAGATGCACGGAGTCAGCCACAAAGTGCTCCCACACGTCCTCGCCGTCCACGTCCCGCACAAAGCGACCTTCGCCAATCGTAAAGCTGTATCCCATGATGTTTCCTTTGTCGTTTGGGCCTCTAATGGCCTCGGTGTCTACTCAATATATCCAAGTATCCTAGAAAATGCAAGGGACTATCTAGGGTAAATCCTTGCCCCATTTGTCCCCCGTGTTTCCACGGAAGACGCGATCTCCTTTGACATCCGACAGCCACCTAGAGTCCAGCACCGGACGGGCGATGTCCAGGCCCTGCAAGACGACTACCGTGTCGTTCCGCATCCGGTTGTCTCGGGAAGTAGAGGTAGACATCCTCAAGACACCGTTCTCCTGTTCGTCCTTGGTCGCCTCAATGTACATGGTCTTGGTGACCATCCATAGCTTCTGAATGTTTCCGGCAACGTCATCCTCGGACCCGGAGCCCTTCTTGTTCTTGCGTCCGGTGTGACTTGGGGACATGACGGCACAGGGATACTTCTGCCCAAGTCCACGAAAGGCGCTCCAGATGTCGAATAGCTTGTCGATCCCGTCCATACTCGACTTCCCCGGCTCAAAGTAGTCCAAACTATCTGCGATTATAAGGTCGTAGGGTTTCCCGGTTTCCCGGATATGTGCCTCCACAAGCCGCTCCACGTCCCGCACCTTGCATCCACGGGTAGGCATGTTGATGACCTCAAGGCTCCCCCCATTAGACACCCTTCGGAATGCGGACATCATCTTTTCCATGTCGGCTAGGTCCGTCCCAACTCCCTTGACAAACCGCTTTCGGTGCTGGATCTCCCCGTCCACGTCGAAGTACGGAAGCTCGAAATCGCCCCCTTGCAAAGGAGCCCCCACGATCTGCCGCCAAATCCTCCGGAGCTTCTGATCCTTGACCATCTCCACGTCCACGATCAAGACATGGCAACCTTGGAACGCCGCAACATGGGCAACAAAGTCCACGATCCACGACTTACCCATCTTCTCACGGGCCAAAGGAGCTAGAAAGTCCCCTCGGATCACGGGACCCAGCAGTTCCCCGATAGCTCCCGGGAACCTGAATAGCACGTCCTCTTGGGCCGTTAGAGCCCCGTGGATCGCCGCCGCATCCCGAAAGATATTGACGGGCCGGGCATCTGTCTTCCCCGGCGTCTTGTACCCCGAAACCAAAGACTCGAAGCCGTCCAAGTGTCCCGAGGTCGCCGTCTTTAGCATCCGGTCGGCAAAGGACACGGCGGCCGCTTGCTTTAGGTAGTTGGCCGTGTCTTCCTTGGCCTTGGAGACGGCCTTGGGGGCTCGGGCTTTCCAGTCGGACCCCACGGCCGCCATGAATACCTTGACGCTCTCCTTGGTGTCCGTAGATAGCTCGGCTCCCTTGGCTTCCCAGTCCCGTTGCAGGGCTCCTTCGGCGTAGGGGTGGCCGTCACTTAGGGCGTGGTATTCGTAGAGCCACCGGAAGACGACTTTGGCGTGTGTAGATCCTGCAAGGTTGGGGGCATCTGGGAAAGCATGGAAAACGTAGTCGGCAACCTCCCAAGAGGCTACGCAGTCGATTAGGGCCTGTCGCTCTTGGGCGCCGTCGAAGGAGGTGGACTTCATGTCGGTGGCAGTGCTCGGAGTGTTCTAGACGCAATACCCTTGGCCGCCAAAGGATCAGCCCATTTAAGCGGGATGCTGGCTATGTTCGCAAGTGCCGTACGCATGACAAAGTTCTCTGCACTCAATTTGTCCGCCAAATCCCTTAGGCGCTGAATCTCCTGCATTCTGGATTCGGCGCTGGGTCTGGTCTGGTCTCGGAACTCTTTTAGGCTCATCGCTCACCTCCCGGAACCGTCTTGTAGAGCATGGAGCCCTTGGTCCCTAGCTGGCCTTGGTAGGTGCCTTGGTATCCGCCTTCCACGCTCCCTTCCATCGCCGTCACGATCAACTGGCAGCAAGGTGTCCCGGTGTGCAGGATAACGGGATACGGTAGGGCGTTATACAGTTCCAGGGTTATTGATCCGTAGAACCCGGCATCGACCCATCCAGCGTTTTCGGCAAAGACTCCAAAGCGGCCAAAGGAGCTACGGCCGGACACCCAAGCCGACAAGGAGTCCGACAACCCGACAACCTCTTGAGTCCGTGCAAGGATGAACCCGTGCCCCGGGATCTCCCAAGAGTCCTCGAAGTATTCGTGGTACTTGACGGGCTTCCGGCTATCGTACTTGGGACGGTTGCCGGTCATGGGGTCCGCAGTGTTCGGGCACGGAAGGAGCCAATGATTCCCAAGGTGCAGGTCAATAGAGGCGGGTTCCAGGGCCTTGTGGTTCTCGGTTGCGAGGCCATTGGACACAACGATACCCGGGGCCATCAGGTCGTGCAGGGAGTTCGGACTCGGGGCCATCACGGAACCTAGTTCCCGGAGCTTGAAGCCGGGGAACGGGTTGCCGGTGTCGTCGTGGATCTTGAGGTCCCCGGATGCAAGGGCTTCTCGGAGGGCGGAGCGTGCAAGGATCAAAAGAATCTCCTTCTGTGGGTAGGCAAAGATGCCGTGGAATTTGTGGGTGTCAAGGGGCTACCTTTTGCCCCTTAGTGCCTTGAGCTTTGTGAGGGCGGATTCCGAGTCGTCCAGGTCCTTTCCGTCCACAATCTTCGTGAGGACTCCAAGGCGCCCGGACACGGTTTCCTCGATCACGGTGTCTATGGTGTCCTCTGCTAGGAGGTGATACACGTTGACGGAGTCGCGCTGTCCGATCCGATGGAGACGGCTTTCGCACTGGTCAAGCTCCGAAGGGCTCCAGCACAACTCGACAAAGGCCATATTGGACGCCGCCGCTTGGAGTCCGTCGATACCCGTTCCGGCCGATGTGATGTTCCCGATGAATACCCGGCAACTTGGGTCCTTGACGAACCGTTGGCAAGCGGCTTCCTTGGCTTCCTTTGTGAGTCCGCCGTACACTTGGACGCTCTGCCGTCCTAGGTGCATAGCCAAAGACTCGATCACGGCACGATGGACAGCAAAGATCACCAGCTTCTCGTCCGAGTTCTCCAGGAAGTCGGCAATCCAGTCGAGGACCGCTTTTTCCTTGAGGAGGTATGCCGAAGCCGTCAAGGTGGACAGGCGCTCCCGGATCATTCCCGGGTTGTGTCCTTGCATCGTCAGGATCTTGTTCTCGGCTTCCCGGTATTCGTCCGTCATCTCGCAATCCATGAGGACCGGGATATACACGCGATCCGGTAGATCCTTCAAGACCTCTTCCTTGGTTTTCCGGATAGACAGTTCCCGCACCTTTTCGTGCAGCTCCTCGACGTTCGTGGCCCCGTCAAACTTCATGGCCCCACCGAACCCGGGCTTCGGGCCGCAGAATTTATTTAGGAACGTCCACTCCTTGCCCCCGCAGAATCCGGGGTCCAGAAGAGAAAGGATCGTCCAGAATTGGGCGGGGCGCGTGCGGATGGGGGTACCGGATAGCGGGATGAACTGTCGCCCCTTCACAAGGCGGATAAGGGCCTTTGTGCGCTGGGACTTAGAGTTGCCAAAACCGTGCACCTCATCGCAGATCACGGTCACAGGGTCCAGGCGGATAAATTCGTCGGCCCACGCCTTGAGGATGTCGTGGTTGCAATACACGACTTCGGTGTTTGCCAGAATCCGAGTAGGCTTCATCCCCGAGCAGATAAAGTGCTTGGCTTGGATTCCCCACTTCTTAGCTTCCCGGGGCCATTGGAGCTTGGTAGAAGCCGTGGTAAGGATTATGGCCGGGCGGATCTCCGGGTTCATCTTGAGCCACGCGAAAGCCGTCAAAGTCTTTCCTAGGCCGGGCTGGAGGAACAGGCCGCCCGAGCCCCCACGGTGTTTGAGCATTTGGAGGGCTTCGACTTGGTACGGCCGAAGCTCAATGCCCAAATCCGGCACCTCCACCCCCAGCCACGGAGCGATCCAAGGTGTAATCTCCCGAGGGGCCGGGGCGCTAGGCATCCCAAGAGGCACGGGGGCCGTTGGGCTCTGCAAAAGGAATCCCCAGTCCAGGAGGCGGGTGCGGTTGTCGAGGTTGTCCCGGCAACTCCACAGCTTGCCGTCCGGGTCGAACTTGCGATCTTGGAGGCCCTTGACCTTGTTGAGAGTCTCGGACCACGAGGGGCCTGTCGTGCGCCATTGCACCCAAAGGCGGCCCCGGGTGTCGGGCTCAAAGGTCTTCTGTCCGCTTGGGCATGGAAGGGGCTTGGGCGGCTTGGGTGTCGGGAGGTTCATGGGGACACCAGTTCCCATATGAATGCTTTCCCGTCCTTGTCGTGGCACCACACAGACAGACGTGACTGCACGTCTATTTTTGGGTCAAACGTGGGGCATCCTTTGTTGCGTCCTTTGTCGTCAGAGAAAGCGCATCCAACGCAGTACCCGTCCTTTAAGCATGGTTTCTGTCTGTACGTGTTCCCACGAAATAGAGCAGTCCTTGCTGCGCCTTGATTTCCCTTGAGCTTTTGGATCTCATTCTCTAGCAACTTAATAGTCTGGTCCCTGGATTCTATTCCGTCGAAGTCGTGGCTATCGGAGACCTCAAGACGTGCTCGGAGAGCGGCCACCTCGGAAGCAAGGCGGCCGCAGTTCTCACAACTCATGCGAATACCAGTCCGCCAGCCATCTTTTCATCTTCGCGGCTTGCAAAGGTCCAACCGCGAACCTGCATCCCGGGAGCAGAGCGGCGCAGCTCGATGTGGCCCGTACCGTTTTCACGGCGGAACTCCCAAGTAAAATGTTTTCCATTGATCTTGCAGGTGGTGTCGAACTTGGCAGTCGTGTACTTCTTTGCAGTCTTCATCTTGTCGTCCTTTGGCTCCGGGCCGGTAGTGGCCTCGTTTCTGAAATTAAAGATACGGCCTTATCCTAGAAAATGCAAGGGGCTAGAACAAAGATTCCTCAAGTTTCCTCAACATCCGACAAATAGATCCCTACGGCCTCCCCGCCCCCAAGTACCCCAGACATCGCCGGGCATCTGCTCTCCTTGGGCTCCTCAATCTCCACGGTGTACAGGTAGACTCCCGTGTCCATCGCTACGGACTCCAGGAAGCCCTGCCACTCCCGTTCCCCAGGTACCGGGAACCAGCCACGCCCTTGCCCGTTGTAGGACACTAGGAGCCCAACCACCGTAGGAAGCCTAGACACTATGCCCCACCGGACACAATGACGCTTAGACGGCTCCCTAGACTCCTGTTCCCCGAACTGGTCCCTTGTCTCTAGGGTCTTGGAGTCTTGGAGCCATGCGGCCACCTGTCCTACACGGCCCCAAAAGGTGTGTTCTTGGATTGGGTTGTCCAGACCCATGTAGATCCCATAGACCCCCTCAACGTCTGCAAGGGGCAGAGCGTCCTTGACCCGGGCGATCAAGGCCCTTTCCTTGCTTGGGGCCTTGGCTAGGTCTGCAAGGGTCCATTCGGGCGCTTGGGCCTCGGACGCCAGCATCCGTAGGAAGCACGAGGTCTTAGATCCCCGGTTGTCCGATAGAAGCCACTTGTCCAGTTGGTCCGGGTAGAACAGGGACCCGCAGGAATAGTCGGGCATCCGGAACATCGTGCGGAGGGCTCTATGCGTGAGGGCCGATATGGACTCCCAGGGCATCGGCTCCTTGAACTGCTTTGCTTGGGGAGCTTGGGCCAAGTAGTCCTTGGGGACCTTGAGGCCGTAGGCTCCTTGGTGCATATCGACTAGGAGGTCAAGGGCGCGGTCTAGCCACTTGGTGCGCTGGTCTCCTTGGGTGGCTCGGTAGTCGTGCTGCCAGTGGTCGGCACCTAGACGCAGGAGGCTTTGGGCGATGGCCCGGGCCTCTTCATGCGTCTGGGATTCGAGGTCTTCTAGGAGGTCGAAGGAGTCCATCTACCACCGCCCTGCACGTGCTAGAGCCTTCCAAAGGGCCTCAAGTTCCGGGGTCATCTTTTGGCCTCGGTAATCAGAGTCCCAGCTTTCTGGTTGCTTATGCTTCCCCACTCAGAGTTTGTGAATAGGACCTGCCGCCCGTTTGTGTATTCGATGCAGATATCTAGTGTGCCGTTGTCGATTTCAACAATACCGTGCGTGTACATCTTGATATCGGAGAAGTCGTCTTTCTTCGGTTTCCCGTCTTTGAAGTACATACGGCAACTGTACGCCTTGGAGACGATATCCCCGAAGACATTCTTGGCCGCCTCAGTAAGCCGGGCATCCTCACGCATTAGATACTTCACCGCTTCGCCTCCTGGCACATTGTGGCCACCATGTATCCCTGTCCCGCCTTGATTCCTTGCACCTGCCGCCCGGCTTCCGTGCATTCCCGGAGACTTGGGAACTGGCCCCAAGGTTGCATCGTTATGTTTCCGCCGCCGTGGTATGCGAGGATCAGGAGCCATGCTTTCACGATTGCACCTCCACAGGGGACATCTGCGACACCATATGCACACGGCCCCCGGTTTCCATTGCCCGGCCAACTGCGGACAAGAATGCCCTGCGGCGGTCTCGGTCGTTGAAGTCCATGTCGTCCCTCCGTGATACTTTGCCGTCCGGCCACTCGATTACCGTTGCGCAGAATGCAGGAGCCTTTCGGCCTTCCTTGTACTCCCACGTTTCCCGGGCCATCGGGTTTTCCTTGGGCTCGGGAGACTTGAGGCCGGGGAATGCTTTCAACCCGGTTGCAAGGGCCTTGTCTAGCTCGATCAGGGCATGCCCACGGGTGTCTCCAAAGCCGTTGAAAGTTACCTCCTGGCCTTGGTCGTCTTCTAGGGTCCTCCACGCCTGGAAGCCCTTGTCGTCCGGGAGTTGTCGGATGCCCATTACAGGACCCCGCAGAGCACGAGGGCGGCGGCAGATCCCCAGGCGAGAATCCAGCCGGTGAGAAACTCTTCGGAGCGTAGGAATTTGGGCATTAGAGGGACCTCGAGATGAAGTAGAGGGCGGCCACTGCAATCAGGCGGCCGGTAGCTTGGGATGAGGGGTAGAGTGGAGTCATGTGTCGCCAAACATCGCCGCGAACACATCGGCAGGAGCCTTAGTTGCGGTCAGGAGGTAGCGCAGTGTCGATGCGGAGACAGCCGAAGGGGCGCAAAATCCATTTCCCCAGTCGGACGAGATGTAGTATTTTCCGCCCTTGATAGTGGCTTTTTCCTTGCCGCCGTTTGCCTCGTTGCGATAGGTCTTGGTTGCGTCTTGCATCTTGTCGTCCTTTGTTGCTTGGGGGCCTGTAGTGGCCGCCTGTCTCTGAGATTCAATATATCACAGATCCCTAGATAATGCAAGGGACCTGTAAAAGAAAAGTGACTTAGGCCGTAAATCTCCTGCCTACCACCTCGATCTCATCCGGGAGACAACTCCAGTATTCCAGATTCTCGATGGCGGGTCCACTAGGCCTGCACCTACCGCCATCGTTGTATCCCGGCATCCGTGTGAGCTGGATGCGTACAGGGTTCCCGGGATCTGCAAAGCGGATGATACCGATGTCGCCTTTCATTGCACGCCCCCACCCATGTTTCGGGGCGTCAGTGACAATCCGTACGCGGGCGCCAGGCTTCATTCTGGAAACTCCGACTTTAGACGCATGAGGGCTTCATTCTGTACTGTGCCGAACTCCACGGAATCCAGTAGCCGGTCAATGTGGAACAGGACGCCGCGCACGGACGCCCATTGCGCCGCCGTGAGTCGTTTGAAGTCTTCGGGGTTTCCGTCTATCCTGTTTAGCGGCTTGTAGTCTACGGCCCTCCAGAGCGCCTCCACAAGGTCCGGGATCTGCTCCCGGCTTACGTAGATACTTCGATCCCCGTGCTCGTGCGGCCAGTCACCCCTCCAAAGGACACACGATCCCGGGGCGTGCGTGTGTACGGTGATCGAGTCCCTAAGCGTCTCACCTCCGACATGGAAGAGACATTGCGGAACGACACGCAAGCCCATTATGCGGCCTCAAGTGCGCGAAGGGTGTGGACGGCGTGGTCATGCTTAGCACACTCAAGATCCCATTCCTTCTTTTCGGCCTCGGAAGTGCCCTTGGTCATGTGGCGGGATACGAACCACGCAATTCTCTTCTCGGTGCGGGACATGAGGCCCTTGATGGACTTTGCGGTGATTCCCTTGGCCTTGAGTTCTTCGGCGGTTAGGATTTCGTGCTGTGCGTGCATCTTGGTTTCCTTTGGTTCCGGGCCGGTAGTGGCCTCGTTTCTGGAATGAAAGATACAGCCCTATCCTAGAAAATGCAAGGGACGTAGGAAAATAAATGCAAGAGGCCGGATTGTCCGAGCGTCCACGGGTCCGGCCTCAAGTGGGTTGTCCGTCACCGGCTCCCGATCATCTCCCGATTTGCGGCCGGTTAGGGTCCCGTGGGAGATATGTTGACGCCCCGGGTTGCGGCCTTGTAGGGTCCCGTGGGGCGGCTATGTCCCCAAAGATACACCGTCCCAAGGCTCCCGTGTATCCCTATCTTCTAGGTATGTCCCAAGCCTCCCATGCCCCAAGGCGACCCGTAGCACACAAGGACACCTACCACCATGCGTCTAAGGCCCGGGCTCAAGCGGCCCTGAACGCTATGGAGGCCAAGGCGTGCTGTGATATGTGTTCGACGCCATTGGGCCTGTGGAGCCCTGGGAGAGGGATGCAGGACATCCGGGACGCCTATTGGGTCTGGGATCTCAAGGTCCTTTGCGAGCCATGCGCCGTGGCGATGGAGGGGCGACTAGCAAAGGTCTAATGGGTAACTAGCAAGGGTTTAATAAGTTTCTAGCAAACGCTTGACATCCTGAGAACGGAATATCTATATTTGAATTTAAGGTTGCACGAACGTGATATGTTGTGTAACTTCTACCGGAAGAACTACGGCCCAGGGCCTCTCCCGTCCGGACTCTGAAAAGGGTCTGCATATCACCGGGAAGAGTACCTGGGCCCTTTTGTTTGGAGGCCCTAAGATGGCTACACCGATACAAGCACAGACATCCAAGAAGACTGGTCCAGTTGGGCGTCTGCGTTTCAGCCTGTCAAGGGAGTGCGGGGAGTTCACAAAGATGTACCACGCCCTTTTTGAAGTGTGTGGAGGCGATCTTCAAGCCAAAAGCACGGCAACCGTGTGGACGGCGATCATTGACCGTGTGTCCAACGACGAAGTGCGGGGAAATATCATCGAGGACGGTGGTTTGCACTGGATAGCGTTCAACGATGACTACTGGCTTGCAAGACTACGCATGAGCCGTCCGACATTCAAGGCCGCGCTAGACTGGCTTGAGGATGCGGTGGCTATCCAGATCCGAAAGGTGAAGGGTGAATGGGGATACCCAGCAAGGCAGGTGGCCCTCAACAATGCCGTGGTGGAGGCTCTGATCCATGAGACACGAGGAAAGGGCGGAAACCACAGGGACCTAGAGTACCCGCTGCTCGTCGGGAAGGGTGTCATGCTCACAGCAGAAGAGGCCAAGACAGTCAGACTGGAGAAGGCGTCCGCAAAGGTCCGAAAGCCGCCGAAACCAAAGACCGGGAAGGGGGTGGACAGTGCCGAAGTGTCCACTGAAACCAGTATAAAACCTTTTACAGATACCCATGAAAGGCTTGATACTTACCCCTCAAAGGTCATAGGGGGTAAGTATCAAGCCTTTAGCGACCAACTAGCAAGCCTTGACGTACCAACTAGCAAGCCTTTGATAACAAAGAAGAAAGAAGAAGAGGTAAGAAGAGTTAAAGAAGATATTAGAGACACCATTTACGGAAATTCGGACGGCGAAGAAGGCTCTCGCAACACAGCAACACGCCGTGCAAGCACGTCGGCTTTGCTTCGCAATTTTGAACACAATTCTTTTGATTCGGGAGATACAAAGCAAGAACATCCCGAAAAGAAAGAAGCCACAAAGCTTCCCGGCATAGATCCCGAAGAAAGGAGAATACCCGCGCCGCAACTCACACCCCGGCAGGCGTGGGAACTTGCCAAGCAAAAGATGAAAGAGCTGGCACCATCACCGGACACCTCCGAGCCGTGGTACTCCATCGGCTATGATAAGGGAACGGTCGGGGATGCCGCCCAAGCCGGTTACGTCTATGCCGTGCGGCCGTCCGTCTTCAAGACCCTCGTGAACCACAACCCCAAGTCGCCTATCGGCCACCACGTCTTCAAGGATGCCAACGGAAACCCGGACCACAAGAAGATCCACGCCATCGTCCAGACATGGCACCGCATCGCCGGAAGCCACGAAGGGGACCCGGACGTGTGGGCACCCGTTGCCAAGGAGCTACACAAGAAGAGCCCCAGGTACAATTCCCCGGAGATCCAAAGCATCTTGGCCTCCTTCCCGGAACCAGACGACCCGACATGGAAGCGGAACTATGCATACGTCCTCGGGCTGATTGAAACCCCCGCCCACCCCGACTACCTTTGACCCTCTATGCACATCCTCGACTTCTGGGCTCCCTGGTGCGGCCCCTGCAAAGCTCTAGCACCCCTCCTCGACACCCTAGACCTCCCCGTTACCAAGATCAACGTAGACGAGGACCCCGAGACGGCATCCCGCTATGGGGTCCGCAGTCTCCCGACGATCCTTGCAATGGACGGGGACCGGGTACTTGGGCAGCTAGTCGGCTCGGGCATCACGAAGGACAAGATCCTAGGGTTGTTTGAGGGGACTTGACAAATACAGGAAACGAGTATATTTTGTAGTCTATGGCGATTGGATGTAGCAGTCCGACCGCCCCCAAGTAAAGGCCCTTCGCTTCCCGTCCCATCGCTTCCGAGTGGTGGACTGCTACCGGGATCAAAGCGAAGGGCTCTTTTGTTTCAGGAGGGTGGATGAAATTTGGATCTGTTTGTTCGGGCATCGAGGCGGCTTCGACCGCTTGGGAGCCTTTGGGCTGGGAGCCGTCTTGGTTTGCCGAGATAGAGCCGTTCCCCGCCGCCGTCCTTGCCCACCATTGGCCGGACACCCCCAACCTTGGCGACTTCACGGCCATCCGGCACAAGGTCGCTTCCGGTGACCTAGAAGCCCCCGATGTCTTGGTCGGTGGAACCCCTTGTCAAGCATTCTCCGTTGCAGGACTCCGCAGGTCACTTGACGACCAGCGCGGACAGCTCACCATCCAATTCGTAGGACTTGCCGATGCCATTGACGACCGAAGAAGATTTCTGGGACTTCCTCCAGCCATTGTCGTTTGGGAAAATGTCCCCGGCGTCCTCAATACCTCCGACAATGCCTTTGGATGCTTTCTGGCAGCTATGGCCGGCAATGACGCACCACTGGTCCCTCCAGGGGGAAGATGGACAGACGCAGGTTTTGTGCGTGGACCCAGGCGTTCCCTTGCATGGCGCGTGCAAGATGCCCAATACCACGGCCTGGCCCAACGCCGCCGCCGTGTGTTCCTTGTGGCAAGTTCTCGAGAAGGATTCCGTCCCGAGCAGGTTCTTTTTGAGTTCGACGGCGTGCGCCGGGATTCTCCGCCGAGCAGAGAACAGAGGGAAGGAGCTGCCGGTAATGCTCCGGAGGGCACTGGAAGCGTCCCTGACATCGCTGGAACCCTCGACAAAGGAATCCCAGGACGGGGGGCCGGTAACTTTGCAGAGTACACCGACCACCTAGTTGCTGGTGTAATCCCCATCAAGTGCTCCGATGCAGAAGGTGCCAATGGAGCCGGTATCGGCTCCATTGGCGATCCTTGCCCAACCCTAGACACCACAGGAGCCCAAGGGGTCGGATATATACCGGCAACTAGTCCCGCGCTCCGAGCGCGGGACTACAAAGGCACGCCCCAAGATGTCCAGGAACCCGCTTTCGTATCATACGCGATCCAAGAGCGTGCGACATCCGTAAACCCCACCGCTGGGCCCCAAGGAAAGGGGTTCCAGCCGGATCTAGGGTACACCTTGGAAGCCCTGAACCACACCCAGGCAATGCAAGTCCGCCGATTGACCCCGGAGGAGTGTGAAAGGCTCCAGGGCTTCCCAGTCGGGCACACCCAGATTCCGTGGCGCGGGAAGGCCTCCGAAGATTGCCCAGACGGCCCAAGGTACAAGGCCCTTGGAAACTCTATGGCCGTCCCTGTGATGGCTTGGGTCGCCAAAAGGATCATCCAGCACCTAGAGGGCCAAGCATAATGCACCTCCCACACCCTGCCATCCTTCCCTACCTTCCCAGCCCCCTCCTGCGATCCCTGCACCGGGATCTCTGCCGTTCCCGTGGCTCTCGTTGGGGGGCAAAGTGGCTTGACTTCAAGGGGAACCGGAAGTAGATTGAAGGAACATCTTGGAGGTAGAAGCCCGGGAACACAGACTAGAATGCCGTCCGGCCCCTTGGGGATCTCCACCGATCCGCTTCTACACCAAGGAATCCCCGGGCGGCTTTTGTTTTAGGAGAACCCAAATGTCTGAAGTCCAAGTATTCACCGCTCCCCAAGGAAGCATCCTCCGCACCGTCATAAAGGATGGGGAGCCGTGGTTCGTCGCATCCGACGTGTGTCAGATCCTGGACATCGGTAACGCATCCCTGGCCGTCAATGGCCGCGCAGATCGTGAAGATGGGGGTATTGACCCGGATGATAGGGGTATTGCCACCGTCAACACCCCTTCCGGTGAACAGCAAATGCTCATCGTATCCGAGTTCGGGTTCTACTCCCTGGTATTCAAGAGCCGGAAGCCGGAAGCCAAGAAGTTCAAGCGGTGGGTCACGCACGAGGTTATCCCCTCCATCCGGAAGACCGGGAGCTACACGGCCGCCCCCGCCTTTCAGGTCCCTCAGACCCTCTCAGAGGCCCTACGCCTTGCCGCCGACCTTTCCGACAAGGTGGAGGCCCAGGCCGCCCAGATCGAGCACCAGCGTCCCGCCGTCGAGTTCGTCGAGCGATTCGTGGAAGCCAAGGAGACCCAGAATCTCCGGGTGGTCGCCAAGGTCCTGCAAGTCAAGGAGAAGGACTTTGTGTCCCTCCTCCTGTCCAAGGGCATCCTTTTCCGTTCCCGTGGCAAGTTGACCCCAAAGGCCGAACACATGGAAGCCGGACGTTTCGAGGTCAAGGAGATCGTGACCAAAGACGGCTTCGCAACCGTCCAGATGCGTTTCACGACTTTGGGCGTCGAGTGGATCGCACGCAAGGTTGCCGAATGGAACCAGAAGGCGCCGGAAGCATAATGCACCTCCCCCACCCCGCCATCCTCCCCTACCTACCCGGGCCCCTCCTTCGCTCCCTGCACCGTGACCTATGTTCACTCCGAGGCCAAAGATGGGGCACCCCAAATCCCGCATCGTCATTTATCCGCTACCATCCCTGGACAACCCTCCTCACCTACCATGCCCAAGTCCTCCAAGAGTTCAAGGCCCGTGGCTTCCGATTCGCCAAAGGCTGGTCCTCCCCCTATTACCGAGGCCGCACAACGGCTCCTTGGACCCAAGACGACATCGTACCAACCCTCCTTACCGCCGCCTACCCGGAACACACCCCGGAATACTACCGCCAAAGCCTCCTACGGGCCACACAGCGGCTTCAAAGGGGCAAGTGGCTACCCGAGGACCATCTCAGGCTTTCCCAAGCTCCTAGGGCCATCCCGTGACAAATCTGTGCCCAGTCTGCCAAGTGCCTATCCGCAAGAATGCCAAACACTGCACCCTGCACGCCGCCGAACACGGGATGCAGTACGGCACGGCCCCAAGGGTACAGGTAAAGGGAATCTGCCGCCTCCCCGGGTGTACAAAGCCATCCAGAAGCCACTATCTCGCGTTCTACTGCTCTGACCAGCACTGCCGCGCCCACTACTACCAGATCCAAAAGGCAACACGACACGAGGAGATCAAGGCCAAACAGAGACAAGCGGCCGCCAAGTACCGCCTGTCCATAGGCATCAAACCACGAAAGGCCAAAGCATGAAACCAGAAACCCTCGCCATCGCCCGGGAGAACCTGATCTCCCTCGGCAACCCCAGCCCCCATCCCGACCAAGTAGCCAAAGAAGCCCAAAGGCTCTACGAGGCCAATAAAGTGATTCCCAAGATGTTCAAGGCCCTCCTATTGGCATTTGCGGCATACGCACCGTCCGTCTCCCCGGAAACCGTTGCCGAGTTCCTACGGCACGTCCTGCACCTATGAGGCTACTAGTCACCGGCGGCCGGGACTACTCCGACTTCCAAGCCCTCTGCACCATCCTAGACCAGACACACCAAGCAACCCCCGTCACCCTCCTGATACATGGAGGAGCCCGTGGAGCCGATTACCTAGCCGGTGCATGGGCCGCATTACGACAGATCCCCGTCCGTGTCTTCCCAGCCAACTGGGACCTACACGGCAAAGCCGCTGGGCACATCCGCAACCAGCAGATGCTCACAGAAGGATACCCGGACGCCTACCTAGCATTCCCAGGAGGCCGGGGTACAGCCGACATGGTGTCTAGGTGCAGGAAACAAGGAATAAAGGATATTCTGCAAAAAGACGCCCAACACCTTGACTTCTCTAGTGTTTTGATATATTCTAGTACAGAGACAGGCGGCCACTACCGGCCCCTAAGCCAAAGGAACACAAGATGAGCAACACCGAACTGACCCGTGAGCACTTCAACAGCAACCTCACCTCATCGGACATTGTTAACCTGTTCGGCCAAGAGACACTGGACCGCCTGGAGCACGAAAACTGCGACTACACCAGCCGCGTGTCCGCAGACCTCGATTGCAACAACGAGGTGGAGTTCTCGGCCACCATCAGTGTCCGCGCCGACCTGTCGCACATGGGGTACGGTGACATGGACACAGTGTCGATCACGGCCTACTACTACCAGGACAAGGACGCGGCGGCCACCACGGATGACCTCGGCTCCCTCGACTGGGAAATCCGACACATCCGCATCGCATAAGACACCCAAGGCCCCAAGGGACACTCCCAAGGGGCTTTCTTGTGTCCAAAAATACCCAAGACATTTTTGAAGACCCAGAAGCCTATTTTTAACGCCGAAACAATTGCCCAATAATTCCCAAGAGTCTATTTTCAATAAATGGACCAAGACACTAAAAATGACAGTCCCAAGGGCAAACGAGGACGCCCCAAGGGAGCTAAGGACACGGCACCCCGTAAGCCCAAGCCACGCAAGGGACCAGTAACAGCTTCCGGTATCCAGCTTCCCGCATACGAGTTCCCTGTCCCCGGTAAGAAGATGCCCAAGGGAACCACGAAGGCCGAGCAGCCCAAGCGAAAGAAGATCCCGGCCCCAAAGGTATCCCCAAACATCGGAGGAATCGGAAGTGTCGGGGCTCTTTCGGCATATACTGAACTTTTGGGCACCTATATCTGTGAATGCCTGATTCATGGTATGAGCCTTCGGGAGATTGCCAAGTTGGACGGGATGCCGGACGTCAAGACCATTCTGGTGTGGGTCTGGAAGCATGAAGCATTCGGCAAGCAATACAGGGAAGCGCGTAAGACCCAGGCCGAACATGGGGCACTTGAAATCAGGGATCTAGCCGATGAAAAGCCATGGACTTACGTGGATCAAGGCGGCCAAGAACACATAGATCCCGCATGGAATACATGGCAAGCCAACCGCATTAAGGCCCGGACATGGATCGCATCCAAGCTCCTGCCCAAGGTCTACGGGGAACGCCTTGCCGTCGATGGCAACCAGACAGTCAAGCACACCGTGGACCCCAATGACCTTGCGTCCCTGAATGCCGTTGTAGACCGCCTCAAAGCCAAGAGGGGATCTAAGTAGCAACTATGTCCGGGATCTTCCATCAACCCGACTTCCAGGACCTCGTGCAGGCTCCCGGTGGCATCGTGTGGACCCCCGAGCACCTAGACCTCCTAACGGACTATCCGGCTCAGTTCCTTGGAGGCATTCTAGGCAAGACGCTCCTTGGGGACATCCACGACCTGTGGGTAAAGCATATCTGGATGTCCAAGGAAGGGGAAGACTCCTCCCTTATGGCGCACCGAGGATCTTACAAGACAACGTGCTGCACGGAGATCGGCCCAATCCTCCGATGGCTGATGTATCCGGGTTGCCGTATTGCCCTTGTCCGAGAGACGTACAAGGTTGCCGCCGAAACCCTGGCAACGGTAGCCAAGAACATGGAGAACCCGGTAATTCAGTCCCTGTTCTCTGCCGTGCATGGGGAAGGGGCGGCCCGAGCAACAATCAGCCGAGAGGGCAAGCTAGAGTTCGCCTTCAAGAAGACGAACACCAAGGAAGGCAACATGGAGTCCTTCGGCATCCTTGGGGTGCCTACCGGGTTCCACTGTGACAAGGTCATCGGGGACGACTTTGTAACCAAGGAAGACAAGTACTCAAGGGCCAAGAGGGAAAAGACCCGGGCATCCGTTGAGGAAATCCAGACGAACATTGTAGACCCAGGTGGCGAGTGCTCTTGGGTAGGTACCCCATGGGCCAAGGACGATGCTTGGGAGTGTGTCCCAAAGCCCCTCAAGTACCCTAGAAAGGCTACAGGACTCCTTCCCGACGACAAGTATGAGGACGTGATCTTCCGGACTCTAGAAGACGGACGCAAAGTCCGCAAGATCTCCCGATCCCAAGAGGCCGCCAACTACGATCTAGAGCATATTGCCGACGAGGGGGCCATGTTCTCAGAACTCGTGCATATTGCCCCCTGGCAGAATGGAATCCGGGATGTCGTCTCACACCTAGACGCACGATTCGACGGCGACCACTGGACCGCACTGACAATTGCTGCCCGGCTCCCCGACGACCGCATCCAGATCACCGGGTTTGCATGGGAAAAGCACGTAGACGCCTTGACCGATGAGATCCTGTCCCTTTGGACCAGGTACAAGGTCCGTAGGCACACTCAAGAGCGCAACCCGGACAAAGGGTACTCTGCCAAGCTCCTAAAGGCCAAGGCAGAAGCCAAGGGCCTCAAGATCATGTTCCCCAAGGACAAGACCGGGGGACTAGGATACCAAGAGGGCACCAATAAGCACCGGAAGATCATCGCCCATCTCCTCCCGGCATGGGGCAACCTCGTTTGGGACTCCGATTGTCAAGAGGATTACTTAGACCAGATTCTAAATTACATGGAGGGCGAGGAGCCCGATGACGCCCCGGACTCCGCCGCATCCCTCCTCCGAGAGTTCTATGACACTACCAAGGCCCAAGGCCAAGACTGGAGATGGACCTAAATATGACCTACAGACAAGACGGACTCTCAAACGCCCTTACAGGCATCGGGGGCCAGCAGGACAGGACACGTGGCAACTCCTACGTCTCCTCCCTTATCCGCCCGGACGACGAGCTTACCAACATCTGGACCGGCAACGGCCTCGGGCGCAAGATCTGCTCAATGCAGGTAGACGACATGATCCGCCAATGGATCGAGGTGCCCGACGACCCGGAGAACAAGCTGGTCAAGGAACTAGACCGCCTCAACGTCCGGGAGACCCTGCAAAGGACACTCTACTGGACCGACCTCTACCGTGGGGCCGTTGTCGTTATGATCCTCGGGGACGGAGCCCAGGACCTCAAGGAGCCCCTACGGGAGACTAAGGGCACCCCAGCACCCTTGAAGGCTCTAAGGGTCTTCCCGGCCACTAGAAACCGCATCCTGTCCACAACCACGGACATCGTGCAGGACCCCAATAGCTCATACTTCGGGACAATGGAGACATACAAGATCCAGCCCCCCGATTCCGTTGGGATGTTTGAGGCACACGATACACGGTGCATCGTGTCCAAGGGGTGCCCAGTGCCCCCGGACGAGAGCATCCCTTGGGAGTACAGGTTCTGGGGTGTCTCAAGACTCCAGGCAGTCTTTGACGACCTCACAAGCTACAACGTGAGCATGAACGCCTTTAGCAACCTGATCCACCTGTCTACCATCGGCAAGCTCAAAATGGAGAACCTTGGGGAGATCGTCGCCGACAATGACGAAGCGTCCGCACGGCTCAAGGGTGTCCTGAACAACGTGGCCATGTCCATCTCCTACTTGAACATGATCCTGATGGGGGACAAAGACAACTTCGAGCGGGATCAGTTGTCCCTTAGTGGCTGGAAAGAGGTCTCCCAAATGTTCCGGGAGAACCTAGCTGCCGTCACGGGCTACAGCACCTCCGTCCTCTTTGAGACGGCAAGCTCCTCGGGCCTCTCGGCATCCTCCTCCGAAGACCAGGCGACCCAGCGGTACTACAACTCGGTCACCGTGCGCCAAGAGACAGACTTGCGCCCCATGCTCCAAAGGATCATCCGCCATGTCGCCCCGATGGTAGGCTTGGACCCCGAGATCTCCTGGAAGTTCCGGAACCTACACGAGCCCACGGCCAAGGAAGTAGCCGATATCCGGAAGACCCATGCAGACACGGCCAAGGTCTACCTGGATGCCGGTGTCCTATTCCCCCAAGAGGTCCGCAGCCGCTTTGAGGGCGGGAACTACACGGACGAAATCACCCTAGACGAATCCTATGCCGCCAAGGGGCCCGAGGAGATCGAGGCAGAGAAGGCACTGGCAGAGGCAGAGAAGGCCGCCAAGGCCCCTACCAAGCCCATACAGATGCCCACCGCACCCAAGCCCAAGCCGGGAGCCAAGAAGTGATCTACACTCAAGAACACCAGGAGCCAGTAGAGACCATGCCCTACCGCCAAGACGACCAACACCCACCCAAGGACGACAAGACACCAGTGCCCGGGACAGACAAGTACCCGAAGGACAACTAGGTGCAAATCCCCCTAGACACCACGTTCCTCTCGATGCTGGAAGCCTCCCGGCGCCAAGAGATCCTACGCACCAAGGGCCGTCCCAAGATGCCCAGGTTCCCCAAGCCGGTCTGGAAGTACCCAACCCTCCAAGAGCGCAAGTACGTCAATTACCTGATTGCCCTGTTCGCCCCAATCTCCAAGATCCCCGTCAAATGGGTGAAAGAGGAGTACAAGGCGGCTTTGGACAAGTACAACGGCAAACGGGACGCTTGGGGCTACTATGCCGACGAGGATTCCTTCGATGCCACGTTTTCCTTAAGGCAGGACCTCAAGGCCCAACAGGAGGAAATGGACCTAGGACCCGGGGGAGCCGTAGAAGCCACGGTGTACAGCACTGGGGACGCCGTAGCCGCTTGGAACGCTAAGAGATGGGCAACCGAGAGGGCTATTGCCTTGGGGCACGTCTACGACCCCGTGGAGCCTTGGATGCAGGATGCTTTGCAGGAGTGGACAAAGACCAACATGAAGTACATGGGGGACCTATCCGATGAGTACGTCCGGAGAATCGAGAACCTGACACTCAACGCAGTCCAGATCGGCAAGAGGCCCGAGGACCTACTGGTGGACGTGTACCGGATCAACAAGGAGCTGGGGATCGACCGTGCCCGGCTACTTGCGACCGATCAGGTTGGAAAGCTGCTCGGACAGATCAACCGCGCAAGGTCCCTGTCTATTGGGTTGACTAGGTACCAATGGCTAACGGTTGGAGACAAGAGGGTCCGTCCAACCCACAGGGACGCCAATAACAAGATCGGCATCTGGGAGAACTCCGGTGTCTGGATCGAAGGCGGGAAGCAGGTACCGCGAGGAGGCCAAGGCGACAACAGCCACCCAGGACAACCCGTGCGCTGTAGATGCTCATCGGCCGCCGTGTGGGAGGATCTCATAAAGCCGATGGACGAGAAGTTGCTAGATGACCCATACGTCCAAGCCGAACTCAAGGCAATGGGCTACTAGTCACTTTTCTTGACACTTTGCCGGGGATTGACCTAGATTCCCCGTATAGACTTAACACCAAGGGGCCTTAGAGCCCATAGGAGCCTAGATCATGGCAGTACGCTACGTTGAGATTGGTCAGTACCCGGATGTCCGTAGGGAGGTCAGGGGCAAGCTCTCCGAGATCCTTGTGGCCACCGCCAACCCGGGGACTTATGCGGCTCCCGAGGATGTCACGGGATGCTTCCTGGAAATGGGCGCCGATGGGAAATGGTACGGCGACCTGGGAGAGCTCGGCACTACCGGATTCCGTGACAGCCTGTTCACCGGATACCTCGCCAGCGGAGTCACCTGCAAAGTCTCCGGCGTCCCCTACTCGTGGGGCGGCGCGGGGGTGGGGTGGGGCGCTCCTCCCGGAGCTTGGGTCTATGTCGGTGCCACGCTTCCTGCGCTTGGCGCGTACATCGGCCAACTCATCCAAGTAGACAACAGCGCAGTTCCGTCAGGTCGCTCGATCCTGCGATGGAACGGTACGATTTGGGCACCGCCTGCTGGCGAGCTGATTGCAGCGGCAGCATCATCAACGCCTGGCCCTCTGGCGCTTGTCACTCCAGGAGTTACGACGCTGACGCAGATTTGGGCGTCAGAGGTGATTCCTGACTACATGATCCCGGAGCTTTTGGAGTTCGAGATTGACGCAAATATTGGCGTAAAAAATCCATCACCTGTTGCTGGTTATGTGGTTGGCGTTGGGATCTCAGGAGCGATACCGACTGGGACCTCTCAATACAGCTATCCTACATCGTTTTTTGGCTCACCTGGATCGACATATTTTGCTGGAATTGGCGGTGCCTGGACGGGCAAGCGGGCGCAAGCGATCCTCCATTTTGGCGCCTTCAAGCACCCCGACCCTTATACCGCAGGAGGTGGCACGTCACGCGACGCAAATACCTGCGGGAACTTTGTGAGCGGAAGCAATAGGGTGTATGCCATGGCAAAGCCAAGCTCTGTCTCCGATCAAGTCCGGTTCGATTGTGTGCAAGTTTACAGCAAGGGGAATCTCTAATGGCCTCCGAGAAAATCATACGCGCAATCAACATCGGACCCGAGGGCGTCACCGTTTTCGCTCCAGAGGATGGACGACCGGAGCCGCAGCCCGTGTACATCCACCCAGACGAGGACGGCGTGCAATGGTATTGGACGCCAGATGCGCCTGCCGCTTCTTGACCGCCTGATCTGTTGCGTGGCGAGGTTGTAGGTAGACTCAGTTACGCCGCCGCCTCCCATGCAGCCGTGGGCAGGCGTGGCGGATCTATTGGCATGCGCGCCCCCGGGGGCAGAGATTGCGGCTGCGCAGGCTGATGCACTGGCAATGGTGCTCGTGGCTGCCGTGGAGCTGTGGGAGCGGATCACCGGGGAATCGGGCGACTACGACTGGCAATGATGCAGCCCGGCCACCACGCGCCGGGCTTTTTCGCGTCAACCTTGCGCCGGATTATTGCGGATGTGCACGGCGTTCCGGACTTCCTCGATCGGCCACCCATCCAACCTTCCACGCTCCCGCCCCCACAAACGCCGCCCGGTGCTCTGGGCTCATGGCGGAACATGTGCAGACCAGCCGCCCAAGACGACAAAGGTTCCCAAGGCCCCCAAGCCGAAAAAGAATCTTTGTCACTTTTCTTGACACAAACGGCAAAAGACTACTATTTTCCCTAGACATGGAGAACCCTAACGCATGACCTCGACCAAGTGCCCCAAATGCGGGACCGACATGGACCCCAAGAAGCCTTGTCCCGATTGCGGCCACGAGATCGGCGCCCCCAAGGAGTCCGAGGACAGTATCAAGCCTCCCAAGATCGAGGAAGAAGACCTCTCCACCCCCAAGTGCGACAAGTGCGACAAGAAGCATACAGCCGACATGGGGTGCAATGCCAAAGCCGACTCCGGCACCCTTACGGTAGACCGCATCGACTACTGGGGAGACCTCAATGGCCAAGCTACCATGTCCGAAGCCCTAGAGTCCACCGGCAACGGCGCCCTAGTCGGCAAGGCGGCCATCTTCGGTGTCGGTGTCTACCGCTACATGGGTGCAGACGGCAAGGTCACTGCCGAGTTCCGGCCTCCCGAGGAAGTGTTCTCCAAGGAAACCATGGAGTCCTACGAACTAGTGCCCTTGACCAACAATCACCCACCTGAAAAGGTCACCCCGGACAACTTCAAGAAGTACGCTGTGGGTTCCTTGGGCGAAGAGATTGAGCACGATGCCTACAACGCATATGCCGAACTAGCCATCCAAGAGGCCGAAGCGATCCAAGCCGTCCGAGCCGGTCGCACGGGCCTATCCGGTGGGTACTCCTGTGACGTGATTACCGAGGGCTTTGTGTCCTATCCGGTTCTGGACTGGGAAGGCAAGGAGATTGCCCGGACCACCTACCAGATCCCCGGCAACTTCAACGGCACGCCCTACGATGCCATCCAGACCAATATCCGTGGAAACCATGTCGCCCTAGTGGACATCCCCCGGGGCGGCGATGCCCTCCACCTCCGATTCGATGGAGCCGACGTTGGGGTAGGCGTCCGGATCTCCGATACTCAGCCTACCCCAACCAACCAGAAGGAGAGCCAAATGGCCAAGATCAAGCTCGACGGAGCCCAGGAACACGAAGTTCCCGAAGCCGTCAAGGTCCACCTCGACAGCCTGGACGCGAAGGTTGCGTCCCTGGAAGCCGAGAAGTCCACTCTGTCCGCAAAGGCCGATTCCGCCGCCGAAGCCCTGGAAGCCGTCAAGGCCGAAGCCAAGGCCAAGGAAGACGGCTTCGATGCCCGTGTGGACGCCGCCGTGGAAGCCAAGCTCCACCTCGCTTCCGTGGCCGCCAAGTACGCCGTGGACGCTTCGGGTGACATCCGTGCCCAGGTGATTGCCAAGGCTTTCCCCAAGGCCAACATGGACGGCAAGGACGAAGCCTACATGGCCGCCCGGTTCGACTCGGCTATCGAGTTGCTGGACTCCATGCACAACGACGGCACCCCGGCCCAGCTCCAGCAGATCCAGAAGCCCAAGGAAGACGGCCTCAAGCCCGAATCCGTGGAAGCCCGGATGGCCAACGCCTACAAGACCTCCAAGTAACCCAGAAACCAAAGGAACAGTACAATGGCAGCATACGATTTCCCCGATGCCGGGCTTCTGGGACTCACCCAGGGCCTCAACTACGAGGTGGACGGTCTCACCGCCGCTGTCGCCACGATCAAGCCGGGCGATCTGGTCTTTGCCTACAAGGGCGAGTCCAAGGCTTACCCGTACCTGGCAGACACCGCGAAGACCGCTTTCAATGCCGACTTCGTGACCTCGAACACCATCAACGGCACGGTCAACGGTGTCGCGATTGCCCAGGTGACCTTCACCACCAGCCACGCGAACACCATGACCCTCCTCATCAATGCAGTCAAGGCCCTTACCGGCGTTGAGGCTGTCTTGGATTCCACGGACGGCGCCGGACGCACCCTCCTGATCCGCACCAAGGGCGCCGCTATCACGGTGGACTTCACGGTTGCCGCAGGCGGCTCGCAGGCCACGGACACCAACACCTACGCATCGGGAGCCATCTTCCGTGGCGTGGCTAAGTGGGCCACCCGTGTCCCGAACACCGTTGGCGGCACTGGCCTCTTCGCCTTGAACGAGGAGATCCCGGTCCTCCGCTTGGCCGATGTCTATGCAGCTTCGGCCTCGGGCACCGTCAAGGGCGGCATCGCCTACGTGACCACCGGTGGTGTCTTTGGCAACTCGGGCGTTGACGTCGGTGCACGATTCCTCGACAGCTACGATTCCGTGGTTGTGGGCACTCAGGTCCGCATCCCCGCCTTTGCAACCCCCATGACCTACGGAGACCGCTTCTAAGCGGCCCGGGGAAAGGAACAACACAATGCCCAATTTCCGTCAAGACGCTGGTGAAACCCTCTACCTCGCACGCGAGCTGGAGTTCATCGTCCCCGAAACCAAGGAAGCCCTTTACCGGGAACTCCGCTCCAAGGATCTGATCCCGGTTGCCACGGGTGCCGGTGCAGGAACCAAGACCATCACCTGGCGCTCGGCTACCAAGTACGGCCGCGCCAAGATCATCACCGCCTACGGCGCCTCGGATCTCCCGAAGGTCGGACGCTCGATGACCGAGAACACCGTCAAGGTGCATTCGGTCGGTTCCTCGGCAAGCTGGAGTCGCCAGGAAGTCCGTGAGTCCGCGCAGGCCGGTAAGAGCCTCGACCGCGAACTCATGCTGATGATGGGCGAGGCCAACGCTCGCACCATTGACCAGGGCACCCTGCTCGGTGACGTGGACCACAACATCCCCGCCTTCCTCGCGTACCCCGGCCTTACCCAGGCTACCATCCCCAACGATGGCTCGGGTTCGTTGAAGACTTGGGCCTCCAAGACCGGCACCCAGATCCTCCGCGATGCAGGCAACCTCATCAAGGCCGTCACCGTCACGACCAAGGGCATCGAGAAGCCGAATACGCTCCTCCTTCCCCTGTCCGTGTACATCGACATCTCGGTGCGCCCCTTCGACGCCGCGAACTCCAGCAACAAGACCATCCTGGCCTACTTGCAGGACAATCTCCGCGCCTTGGGCATCACCTCCATCGAGGGAATCCCGGAACTGGAGATCATCGGTGCAGGCGGTACCGGCCGTGCGTACATCTACACCAAGGACCCCCGCAAGGTCCAGCAGCACATCCCGCTGGTGTTCGATGCTACCCCGGCCCAGCCGGACGGCCTGGAGTGGAAGACCGCCGGTGAGTCCCGTTTCGCGGGCGCCACGTACTACTACATCCTGTCGGCCGCCTACGGTGACGGTGTCTAAGTAGACCCAAGGCCCCTAGACGCTAAACGGTGTCTAGGGGCCCTCCTTGTACTCCTCTTTCTAAACCACCCCAGAATCCGAAAGACAACAAAATGGCCGAAGCAATCAAGCCCACCAAGATCCTCCTCGAATGGACCGCCGACTGCATCAAGTACGTTGGTGACAAGCTGTTCCTCAACTCGGGAGTCAACGAAGTCGAAGTGTCCGTGTGGGAAAAGCTCCGCTGGACCGTTGCGGACATCACCGCACCCGAGGGCACCAAGTTCTCCGAAGCCGAACGCAAGGAAGGCCGTATCCTTGAGGTATCCGCCGAAGTCGTCGTGGACGCCAAGGACACCCAGAAGTCCACCGTGAAGACCGCCGCAACCCTCAAGGACCTGGACATTCAGGAAGCCATCGACATGATTACCGAGTGCGTCAACCCGGACACCTTGAAGGCATGGAAGAAGCGGGAGACTCGGGACGCTGTGCTCCTGGCCATTGCCGAGCAGACCGAGAAGATCGAGAAGGCGTAACCGGAGATGCCCACGGCTTCGGAAATCCTATCCACGATTGCATCCCGTTTCGACAGTAGCGCCAACCGTGCCCTCTTTTTGCAGATGGCCGAATCGCGCACGTCCTCGACCCACTATGGGATGAATCGCTCCGAAGCCGTGGCTCTCCGTGCCGCCCACCTCCTCACGACCAACGAAGCCGCCAACTCGGAATCCGGGGACACTCAAGGCCCCGTGTCGTCCAAGAGTGAAGGGGATCTGTCGGTATCCTACGGCAAGCTAGACGCCGGATCGACCGTAGATACCGACCTATCCTCCACCCACTACGGGCGCCAGCTTCTAGGGCTCCGCAGGGCCTCGGGAACAGGCGTCCAAGTGTCCGGGTCTCCCTTTATTCCGGGGAGCTACTAGGTGGGCATGGAGATCGTAGTCAAGAAGGACAATTGGGCCAAGATCCGGGCCAATCTGTCTCTTGCCAAGAAAAGCTACGTGGCCGTTGGGTGGCCGTCTGGAAAGCCGAAGACCGACGCAATCCACGATCCTATTTCCGGCTTCAAGAATGTCGAAGTAGCCACGGTCAACGAGATCGGCAGTGCCCCGGGAGTCAAGCCGGTTGTCCCCGCACGCCCTATGGTTGCCGAGTCTGTCAAGAGGAACAAAGCCCAGATCAAGGCCCTACAGGTTTCCGGGATGAAGGGGATCACCGAGGGCACCATGTCCTGTAAGTTGGCCCTTGAGCATATCGGGCGATTCATGCAGGGCGAGATCATCAAGTCCATCGCAATGCCTGCCGGTGGCTGGAAGGCTGAGAACTCCAAGAGGACCATCGCCGCCAAGGGATCAGACACCCCGCTTGTGGACGGCGGTAAGCTCTCGCAATCTGTTTCCTGGGATGTCCGGATGCGTTCCGCCAACCAGAAGCACGCCTGGGACGCAATGACCCAAAGGCGCCGCGCCGCCCGTCTTGCAGAACAAGGCCCCGCATGAGCCTATTCCCCAAGACCCTCACCATCCTCCGCACCGTCAAAGCTCCCAACGGCCGGGGCCAGTACACCGAGTCCCAGACGACTATCGCCCTCACGGGAGCCCAAGGCGGCACCGTGCAACCGGCTACCACCCAGAACGGTGGCCAGTTCATCCTTAGCATGGAGCCCGGACGCCGCGACTCGGGCCATGTAGTCGTCTACACCAAAAGCGCCCTAGTAGCCCCGCAGGAGGGCGCACAAGGCACTTCCCCGGACAAGGTTGTATGGAAGGGAGGCATCTGGGAAGTCGTCCACCAGGAGCCCCACGAGGGCATTCTGATCGCCCATAACAAGTACATCGCAGAATACCGAGGCAAGGCATGAACGACACCCAGCAAGCGATATACGATTGGGCATTCGACCTTGCCAACCTGGCCCTCAATCCCGGCTTTGTCTTTGATCCCCAAGATCCCCATGACCCTCCCGTCCCCATCTACCAGGACCAGCAGGACGCCTCGGCCCCCAGTGGACTCTACGTGGCTATCCAAGGCTCCCCGACACTGGAGGCCGCCGGACACCCGTACATCGAGCAACAGGACACCAACGGGCTCCGGGGAGTGGTGCAGACGTACACGGGAGTCGTGACCCTTTGGGAAGTCAACGGCAACGGCTCCAAGCTATCCGCAATCCGGGAAGCCAGCTACCTAGAGTCCATCCGGGACGCTCTCAACGTGGTCCAGGTAGGCCGGGAAAGTCATTGTGTCACGTTTCTTGACACTAGCGATGTCTCGGATGTCTCTTTCAAGATTGACAACGCCTGGAAGATGCAGAGCCGCATGACAATCACCGTCTCCGTGGCCTCCCGGATCACTGAAACCCTCTCTACCATAGTCACCGCCGAAATCACAGAGGTCTAAGGAGGCCAAATGTCCGACATCAACCAGATTGTCCAAAGCACCATCACCCGCACGAGCGCATCCGCAACGCTCCCAGGCTTCGGTGTCCCGGCCGTCTTCAACCAGTTTGCGGCCGGTACCAAGGGCTTCGCGGCTTCCGGCAACGGCTCCCGCACCAAGGCATACTACGATGCCGCCTCCCTCCTCACGGACGGCTGGGCCGCCACGGATTCCGTTGTTCTGTGGGCGAATGCTGTCTTTGCCCAGAATCCCCGGGTTCCCAAGATCCTCGTGGGACGCATTGACTCGGGGGACGCTTCGGTTGCGGCTTCGGGTGATACCATCCGTGCCGAGAACGATGACTTCTATTGCTTCGAGGTCGTGGGCAACCGGAGCCTCAAGTTCACCCTGTCCACCGCACTGACCACGGGCAACGTCATCACCTCGACGATCAACGGCGTCACGGTCGCTGGCATCACCTACGCGACCTCGCACGCCGCAACAATGGCCCTGTGGAAGACCGCAATTGAAGCGGCTATCCCGGGCTCCACGGCTACCGTGTCGGGCAACGATATGACGGTGGTTCTGGTCGGCAAGGACCTCGCAGTCGGCACCTTCTCGGTTGCCGGTGGCACGGCTGTCACGGCTACCATCTCCACGATCCTTGAGGCCACCAAGAGTAAGGCGTGGATGGCATGGACCGAGGCCCAGAAGAAGATCCAGTTCTTCCAGGATTCCGACGTTGCCCAGTACGCCGCCGATACCGGCTCCACGGGTACCGCCTGCCTCGGCGAGTTCGCACGCCTGATGAACTACGAGCGCACCGCCGTCATCTACCACGCGCCCAACATGGAGTACCTGGCGGCCGCATGGGTTGGCGACCAGCTTCCCTACGCCCCGGGTCAGAACACTTGGGCCTTCAAGACGATAGCCGCTGTCTCGGCTGACTCCCTGACCACCTCCCAGGAGAACTACATCCGGGGCAAGGGGATCAACGTCTACACCCCGACCGCAGGCGTCTCGACCTCCTTTGCCGGTACTTGCGCTAAGGCCCAGCGGTACATCGACGACCAGCGGTTCCTCGACTGGCAGGACACCCAGATCAAGCTGGACTTCGCCAATCTCCAGTTCCAGGCCGGTAAGATCCCGTTCACCGACACCGGAATCCAGATGGTCAAGCTCATGGTCCAGGCCTGCCTCGAAAAGGGCGTCAAGGCAGGCGGATGGGCTCCGGGTTCGGTGTCTGTCACGGTCCCCAAGGCCACCGATGTGTCCAGCGCCAACAAAGCCAACCGCCACCTCCCGGATGTCAAGTGGTCTGCCACACTCTCGGGAGCCGTCCACACTGTTGCCGTCATCGGCACCGTCTCGGTCTAAAGGAGAATCACAATGGCCGCACTTCGCACTTTCAGCCTTCAGGCTTGCACGATCACCCAGGGAGGCATCGCAATCACGGGCTTCACGGCCGACGATGCAATCTCCTTTGAACCATCCAACGCCGCATTTGAGGAGGTCACCGGGGCCGATGGCGACCTCTCGATGGCACAGAAGGCTGTCACCTGGAAGGTCAAGGTCTCCCTGTCCCAGACTTCCAAGACCAACGATGCGTTCTCGGCTATCCTCAATGCCGACATCATCTCGGGCACTGGAGTCCTCCCGTTCGGCTTTGCCGATCCCCGGGGCACTACGGTATTCGCGTTGACGGCTTCCCGGATCATGGGGTTCCCATCGGTGGCTATCGGCAGCACGATCAAGACCCGCGAATGGAACATCTCGGGAGTCGGTTTCGGCTTCGTAGGCGGAAACTAAGTCATGTCCACCCCCATGACCTCCATGAACCAAGACACCGCCCATATCGTCAACATCACCGAGGGCGAGTTCTCCCGATCCTTTGAGATCCGGAAAATGAACGTCCTCAAGTCGGCAATGGTCTCCAAGGAGTTCGCGGCTGTCGTGCTCCCTGTCATCTCTGGCCTCAAGGTCGGAGCCCAGGGAGCCGACACCGCCTCGGTCGATAGCTTCCTCAAGTCTGCCCTGACCTTTGACGTTGGGGCGTCTGTGGATGCCGTCTGCGAGGCCCTCTCGGACATGGAAGAGGCAAGGCTTGAAAAGCTCCTCCTCAACCTGTTCTGCACGACCTCCGTTATCGGGCACGATGGGTCTACCCGCCTCCCGATGTCCTCGATTGACTTGATCTCCAAGGCGACCGAGTACGACCACGGCATCCTCGTGAAGCTGGCTTTGGAGGTGGCTGAATACTGCCTCCCTTTCGGCCACAAGGTGAAGAGCCTTATTGGAGCCGGGATGCAAGCAATCACTTCCTTTGGAAATCAGACCGCCAAAGGAGACTCGACCTCGAAGCCGTTGGAAGCATCGGAAAGCTCCGAGACGACCTAGCTGCCGAGTACCCCGTGTGGCGTCTTGTGATGGCCGGAAAACTGACCTTGCAGGACGTACACGGGGGGCTGCTTGACTGGGAGACGGTAGACAAGCTGAATGCCCTGATGGACATGGAGGACGACTACCAAAGCGCCTTCCGTGAAAAGATGATGGAACCCAAGGAGTAAGGGAAACATGGTTGTCCAGGAACTGATCGCCAAACTAGGATTTGACGTTGACCAAGGTGGCCTCAATTCCGTGGACAACGCCCTAGGGAACTTCGCCAAGAAGCTGACCTTGGCCGCCGCCGGTATCTATGCCGTCAAGAAGGCGGTGGAGGCTGCGGTGTGGGCGGTATCGGAGTCCATCAACGCCGCCGCCCAAAAAGAGGACGTGACGACCCAGTTCAAGGTGCTTTTGGGCGACTTGGAAGCCGCGAAGTACCTGTATCAAGAGATCAATCAGTACGCCGCCGTGTCCCCCTTCGAGACGGCGGGACTTGCGGACGGTGTCAAGGGTCTGATGGCGGCCGGTATGTCCGCAAAGGCGGCATTTACAGACATCAAGATGATGGGCGACATTGCCCTTGGAAACCAAGAGAGGCTGAATCGCCTTTCATATGTGTACGGCCAGACTCAAAGTGCCCACAAGCTCAAGGGAGACGACCTTCGCCAGTACACCGAGCAGGGATTCAGCCCCCTCGAAGTCATGTCACGCAAGACCGGGAAGTCCATCGAGTACTACCGCAAAGAGATGGAGCAGGGCAGGTTTACAGCCGACATGGTGCGCGAGTCCCTAGTCATTGCGACATCCGAGGGCGGCCGGTTTTACAATGGCGCCTTAGAGGGCTCGAAGACTTGGAACGGTATGCTCTCCACGGCCCGGGACAACCTCCGGATGCTTGGGGCCGAATTGGGCGAAAGGGTGCTCCCTTTCTTAAAGGAAGTGCTTACCGTGTTCTTCGAGCTATGGGATACGGTCGCTGGTTCGTACCGTGCCCTGGTAGACTTCTTTGCCGTGATGTTCGACGGCGGCCCGACTGCTATCACCATAGCTGCGATGCTGGCGGCATCCCTGTCTACCGTAGCGGACATACTTATGACCATAGGATCAGCCGTCCAATTTGTGATCTTCTGGTTCCAGGCACTGTCTACCGTGTGGTCTACGGTCATCGGATTCATGATCGATAGGCTTCTGATGTTCCCGAAGCTGTTTCTCAGTGCAATCTGGGCCGCCGCACGTGCCATCTTGTGGCTCGGGAAGGTTGCCGCCGCTGTACTACCAAAGGGCACAATCAACGTGTCAGAGATTGGCCGCATGGAAGCCGGTGCAGACCAGTTTAAGTCCGACTATGTGGGGTCTTTTGGGGAGTACACAAGTCGCGGGTTCGGCAACGGCATGGACGACACCATGGCCTCATGGGACAAGTTCCGCGACCTTTCTGGCCGCATAGGTACAACTGCGGCGGGTGCCGGTAAAATGAAGCTGACTAGTGCCATCGAAGCTAAATTGGCTGGGGCGGCCGGAAAACAGCCCGTGACGATCAACAACCAGACGAACAACTTGACGATCAATGCTGACGACCCGATGAAGGCCATGTTTGAGCCCCAAGCCGCCCGGTTCTTCCAGTCCGCTTTCGTCCAACTCCGACACGCAACAACCTAAAGGAGACCTAGATGCCCGGCACCGGAACTAAGACGGCCTCCTCTTACCTCCTGTTCAAGACGGGAGGGTACTACATCTCCTCTGATACCGTACTGCACACGGTATCCTTCGACCTCCTACTGGACGAACAGCACTCCTTGGAAGCTGAAGTCACCCAGCACACGGTAGAAGACGGCTCCACGATCTCCGACCATATCCGCCTATTGCCTCGCAAAGGCTCCCTCACGGGCTTTGTAACCAATCACCCGTTTCAAGTGGGGTACAACGGCGGACTCGCCCCCAACATCTCCAAGAAGATCGCGGCATCCCAGAAGAAAGACTGGGTATCCGGGTTTGTTCAGGACCTTGGGAGCTCTTATTCCCAGGTCGGCAGGCTCCTTGGGCAAGAGGACGCTACCGCCTTCACGGAGGCAGACTTCCTAGAGTCCCCCGAACGCAAGGACCGTGTGTCTACCGTCTGGGGAGCCTTCAAGCAACTGATGGAAGCCAAGAGTACCTGTACAATCGTCACGGGCCTTGAGAAGTACATAGACGTTGTGATTACCAAAGTGTCCACCGAACGCGACAAGGACACCGGGGATGCCGGACGCTTCAAGGTAGAGTTCCAGGAAATCAAGTTCGCCGTAATCTCCGAGGTGGCCCTCACAAATACCGTACGCCCCAACTTCGAGGAGCCCAAGGGCAAGCAGGCCACGGCCAAGAAGAAGACCGGGAAGACGGGCGGAAAGGATGCCGGGACCGTGAAGCTGGCAACATCCTCGGACGGTAAGAAGTACCTATTGATCGGTGGCAAGAAGGTCCCCGTGCTTGCAGGAACAGGAACCTAGTATGGCAATCCAGATCCCCGTATTCAACGCAACCGCCGCCGCATTCGAGCAGACGATCACCCTAGGTGACCAAACCCTCCTGATCTCTCTGCAATGGAACGGCCGTGGCTCCCATTGGTTCATGGACCTATCGACCGCCGAAAGCACCCCGATCATCTCCGGGCGCAAAGTCGTCCCCATGCTCCCCCTCATCTACGGGCACCGGGCACTTGCAGACATCAAGGGCGATTTCGTCCTGATCCCGGAATCCGAGGCCGCCCCCGAGTACCCGACATTCGAGGGCCTTGGAACCACGCACAACCTGTATTGGATGGACGACACGGAACTAGCTAACTGGGAGGCGTTCCTTGGCATCTGATGTCTCTGTCTTCAACGCAACACAAAAGAAGGCTTGGGAACGACAGATCGAGCTTGTCGTCTACGATCCGGCGACCACTAGCTCCCCCGGTCTCCTATTGGCCGCTGGGGAGACCTTGGGCCTTGTGGTGTCCGCATTAGACGTGGAGTTCAAGGTCAAGCGATCTAAGACCTTTGCCGAGAACACCGCCGAGTTCCGGGTGTACAATGCATCCCCCGAACGCCGAGCCCAACTCACGGCCCCGGGCATGAGAGTCCGATTCTCCGCCGGGTACCGGGACATGGGCGGTCCTATGGGGATCTTTTGGGGATCGGTCACAGCAGGTGCAAGGACAGAGAAAAAGGGCACGGACTGGGTGACTATCCTCCCGTGCATCTCCAGCCTCTCGGAAGCCTTGGGCACCGAATCCGCCGCATCCTTTGTCAAACAGAAACCAACCCCCACGTTTGACCAGAAGCAAGCATTCCAGACTCGGGCCATCAACCGCATCCCGGTGTCCTTGGGCTATGCTCCCGGACACCCGATCCGGCAGGTACTTTGGGATCTCCAGGCAATCACGGGCCTAGCCGTCTACGGGGCCGAAAGTCTCCCGGATGCGACCTTGAAGAACGGATTCAATCATTCCGGAGGAGTCCGAGATGCTATCGACAAGTTCAAGAAGACCTGTTTGACCCCTATCGGATGGGATCTGATTATCGACAACGCATCCATGTCCCTGTACCCCGTGGACGACTCCATGCCGTATACCGTGACATCCGCCTACTTGACGACCGAGGGATTCGAGAAGCTGGGGAAGACGGCAGAGTTCTCCACCGGGTACATCACCCACACGGACAAGACCAAGAGCAACATCCCGCCAAAGATGGTCAAGGATGCCAAGGGAAACATGGTGCGGAAGGTTGAGCCCAGGTCCTACGAAGTCAAGTGCCTCCTGAATCCCAAGATCGCCCCGAACACTTTGGCAACTATCGAAGTGCCAGGACTCGATACCACCTTGATCGTGGACGCCGTGGAGTTCGAGGGAAACAACTTCGGCGGCCAATTCCAAACGACCTTTGGAGGCCACGTTTACAGCAGGGGCAACTAATGGGCGAAGACGCTGATTTCGTAGACACGATGGACACCTGGCTCCAAGCTCGTTTGGAGTCCGTGCATACCACACTTCCCGGCCGCATCCAGTCCTACAACCCGGACACCCGGATGGCCGTAGTTGTCCCGGGAATCAAGCTTCGCTCCCTGCACGGGGATGTCATCGAGTACAAGCCCATTGCCGGGGTCCCTGTCGTCTGGCCCGGGTGCAAGCGGTTCTCCCTGATCCCCGCCTCCCTAGAAGCTGGGGACGGCGTTATGCTCCATTTCTCCGAGGGCTCTATCGGGGAATGGATCTCGGGAGACTCCATCCACGAGCCGGAAGACGAGACACGGTTCTCCCTGCACGACTGTATCGCCGTCCCGGGCCTATGGCAGCCCTCACGGGTCCCAGGAGACCAGACGCCTGACGGCGCGGACTTCGGGTTACTCGGAAGCCAAGGCGAGGTTCTAGGTGGCCAAGGTGGTAAGCTAGACCTACGGAACAAGGATACGGATATGCGTGCTGTCCTAGAGGCCCTGCAAGCCATCCTACCAGCAATGGACCTGTCTTTGACCAATCTCAACGCATACGGGGCGGCCTATGCCACACAGACGGCCAAGATCTCCTCCGTCCTCACAAAGATCAAAGGACTCCTCGCATGAACCTAGCCTTGGACCCCATCTACCACGATGTCTTCCTGGACGCAAACGGGCAGATCGCCTTGACCCAAACGCCCCTCGACCAGCGGATTGACTGCCGCCTCCGGACGTTCCTTGGGGAGTTCTGGCTTGACGTAACTCTTGGCATCCCCTACTTCCAAGAGATCCTCAAAAAGAACCCGGACATGCAAGCCGTCCGTGCCGCTTTTGCTGCCGAGATCCAAAAGGTCCCCGGTGTCAAGACCCTAGAATCCCTAGAGGTGTCCATTGACCGAGCAGCACGGAAACTAACTGTCATTTTTCGTGTCACTGGAACGGATGATCTCCTATATTTCAAGACTACGGAGGTCTCCACTTGAGCGTATACCTGACAGATACCGGGTTCCAGCAAAAGACGCTGGTAGACCTCCGCACGGAGCTTGAGGCAGCATATACTTCTGTGTTCGGGTCTACCGTAGACTTGTCCCCCGAAGGCCCCCTCGGACAGATCATCGCCATCAATGCCAAGATGCTTGCCGACTTGTGGGAAGGCGCCCAAGAGATCTACACCTCCCGGGACCCGGACCAAGCCACCGGGGAAGCCCTCGACAACATTTGCGCGGAAACGGGGATTTCACGTCTCCCGGCAACCGCCGCCACGGCCCCCGATGTCCTCAACTGGCTCCCGTTCAACACGGCCACCACGATCCCCGCAGGCTCCAAGATCAAGGCCGCCAATTCCCCGGCCACCTACGGCCTTATCGAGGGAATCGCGGGTGTCTTGCACGCCACGGCATCACCGTACAACGTGTACAACGGTGTCCGCCTCAAGTACATCCCGGGAGCCGTAGGGGACACCCGCCGCCTCGGAGTCAACGGGTACAATTGTGTCTTTGTTATCCAATCGGGCGACACGGATGCCGAGGTGGTCCGCATCCTGGCAGACACGCTCAACGCAAATAACCTTGGAGTCATGGCTACCCCACAGACCTTGAACGGTGTCCTGTATATCCAGATCATCGGGGACCACACCCTCACGATGATCATTGGATTCACCGACGACGCGACCTCCCAGCAGGCAGTCAAGGGCGACTTCCTCTGCGACAACGTAGGGCTCCGCAGTGTCCCGGCAATGACCTTGGACACCATCGCCACCCCCGCCACCAATTGGCTGTCCATCGAGCAACCCGTTGCCGGTATGGACGGCACGGACACCGAGACGGACACGGCCCTGCGCCTGCGCCGCCTCACGGGCATGCGGTCGGGCACGGGCACCGACGAGGCTATCCGCCAAGCTATCTACCGTGTCTCAGGCGTCACAAAGGCCGTTGTAACCTCCAACCGAGGGGACATCCAAGACCTCCAAGGCCGCCCGGCACACTCGTTTGAGGCCGTGGTGTTTGGCGGTACGGATCAAGCGGTCGCCACGGCCATCTGGAACACGATGCCCTCGGGAATCCAGGACTTCGGCAACGTCACCCCAGTCCCCAAGGTCACGGGCAAGGACGGCCTACTGCATCCCGTGCATTTTAGTCGCCCGGTGCATGTGTACGCATGGGCCAAGGTTGTAGTGTCCGAGTACAACTACGAAGAGGTGGCTCCGGACGACATGGTGGCAGCCATCCAAGAGGCCGTGTCCACATGGGGCAATGCCAACTTTGGACTCGGAGGCGACTACGTTCTACAGAAGCTGTATGCCCCCGTGTACACGGTCAAGGGCCTGTACACCTTGACGATCCAGATTGCAGTAACGGCGACGGCCTCGGGCACCCCAACCTACGCCTCGGCGAACATTGGGGCTAGCTCTCGGGAATACTTGTCCTTCGCGGCCTCTAGGGTCGAGGTAGTGCTGCCGTGAGCACCACCTACCGCCAGCACCAGGACACCCGAGACGGCAAAATCTACAACTGCGTGCTCATGCCGGATGGCAAGTGGTGGGCTGCTGAGAACTTGGCTTGGGCAGGAACTGGTTACGATTTGCAGAACGATGTTGCCAATAGGGCAATATATGGCAGACTGTATGAATATTCATCAATCACATCTGCAGTACCTTCTGGAACACACCCAGCCACAAGAGGTGAGTGGAACGCATTGATCGCTGCTATTCCTGGAACAAATGAATGCACCGTACTCAAGGCAAATTCCCCGCTGTGGTCACCAAATACCGGTACCGATGATTACGGATTTTCAGCTTTGCCTTCTGGTCAGCTACAAATGCCCGCATACTGGACAACGGGGGCTGGTTATTTCTGGGTTTATAGCACAGTAGATCAAGCATATGAAGTGCGTATGTACTCCGGGAACTCCTCACTCATTGGACCATCCGCAGAAGACCAACTACATGCCAAGTCCGTCCGCTTCGTCGTGGACGTATTCAACTATCCCACGTATCCGACCCCCTCGATCTACCCCGCATCCGGCACCCTCCAAGGCGTCCAGCTAGTCGTGATCCAAGGCTCTGGAACAATCCGGTATACACTAGACGGCTCCGAACCCACGGCCAGTTCCCCGGTATACGCGGGACCCTTTCGCCTTGCTTCCTCGGCAACCGTCAAAGCCAAGGCGTTCCAGAACTCCATGGCCTCCGACACCTCTACCTCCGTCCTCGTGATCCAAGGGGACGACTTCCTCAAGATCCCGAGCTACACGGCTGCCGTGCTCCCTCTTCTCCTTGAGCAGTACAAAGGAGACAACCCGTGACATCCTTCGGATTGACAGACATACTCCTAGGAGCACTCTCTTGAGCACTAGACTCCTGGGCATGATCTCCGCGCACATGGCCCAAGGCGACTCCTTGGAAGCCGCCCTCCAAGAGCTGCGGGACGGCCTGTGGCTTTCCACGGCCACGGGCACCAACCTGGACATGATCGGCCGTGTGTACGGAGTCACCCGCCAAGGCCGCCAAGACTCCGACTACCGTGCCTCGATCCAAGTCCGGGCGGCCACGGTAGTCAACGGGACACCCGACGAGATCCTGACCTTCCTGCAAATCGCCTACGGGTACACGGATCTGGAGTACCTGCCGCAGTACCCGGCCGCCTTCTTGATCCTTGGGGCCGTGGACCTCACAAACCAGCAGCTAGAGTCCCTGGCCCCCGCAGGTGTCGGGGCGTACAACGGAGACTTCCTTTCCACGGTCGAGGGAGTAACCATCGCCACGGTGGACGGGGAGTCCATTGCTGTCGTCAAACCATAAGGAGATTAGACACCCATGCCCCCTTGGATCGTCCCGGCTTGTGCCGTAGGTTCCTTCGCCCTGGCCCTCGTGGTCGCCATACTCAAGCTGTCCGAGAGGTTCTTTGCAACTAAGGACGCCCTCGCCAAGCTGGAAAAGGAGACGGCCGAAAGCCACCAAAAGCTACACGAGGCCATGACGGAAAAGGTCTCCTGTGTCAAGACGGAGGCGGCTGACAAGCTCGCCAAAGCCGTCGAGGACCGCCGCAAAGACGTGCAGGCGGTGGATGCCATGCTCCGAGCCGACCACAAGGAGAAGATGGAAGCCATTGAAGACCGCCTACTATCGGCAATCAAGGAGTCCAAAGAAGACCGGAAAGCCGGAGAGAAAGCCCTCTTCGACAAGATCGACCACCTGATGACAATGGTCCTACGGCCCCGCACCGGGGAGACACACGCAGTGTCCCGGGAGGCCGTGCGTTGAGTGGGCTTGGGGGACTCCTCAAGAGCCTAGAGGCATCCCTAGCCCTGGCTCTCCTAGCCCTGGCGCTGGCCTTGGCATCCCTCCCCAAGGTCCCCAGCCTCCCCAAGCCCACTCCCGGATGTCCAGACTGCCAAGACGCATCTAGCCCCATCGCAACCGTGAAGGAATAGACAACATGAGTACCACCCTACCCAATCTCCCGGCCCTCTCGGCATCCCCGGCCCACACGCTGACGGATGCCGACATCGTGCACGTCAACCACTCGGCATCCCCTGGAGTCGGAGGGGACCGCAAGGCTACCTTGGCGGAGTTGCGGGCGACCATCGTCACCCCGGACATCACGGCCATTGACGTGAGACTGGATGCGGTCGAGGCAAGTACACTGGCGACCCCTTCAAGCGCCAACTGGACTGTCCATAGGTGGACAGGCGTCAACTGGAACACGGCATCCTCGGGGTTACAGGTGCGCGAAGTAGCAGGCAGGCACGGTATCGACTTCCGGTTTAGACTGTCCATCGCCAACGGAGCCACAAATCCCACAACTAACTTGGCCGCACTGTCTATCCTGCCTGGAGACCATGCTGCATTCGGGCGGCTGTTTGCCTCCTTGTCAGGACTTCCGGTCCTGGACCGTGCCCCCAACGCAGAGTTCGGGTATCCGTCTATATACCTGCCATTAGTTACTACGGGATCTGCGTCTACCGGGTTGACCGCCATGCTAAGCGCAGCGACCGTGGAGCCTGTATCTGGGTCCGCAGGGCAGTTTCTGACCGTGCATTTCCTCAAGGATGGACAGCTAAACGTGACCTCGGGCGCAACTTGGGCCGAGGTTTTCGCGGGGCATACTACCGGGGCACAGGGCTCTATCCTATTCTCGGGAACCATTCTCGCATGACCGCCCTGACCTTCCGAGTGGTGCGCGAAGGCACCTCGGCAAATGGCACCCTCGGCCGCTTTGAGGCATACATCGGAGACGCCTTGGCCTACAGGTGCCATTCCCTCGAAGACCCTGTGCGTGAGCCCGGAGCGGCCAAAGTCTGGGGAGACACGGCTATCCCGGCCGGTGTGTACCCCGTGGCCCTACGGTTCTCCAACCGCTTCCAAAAGGAGCTTCCGGGGGTGCAGAACGTCCCGGGCTTCGACGGAATTTTGTGTCATGGCGGCAACACGGCGGCCGACACCCACGGTTGCATCCTCCTTGGGACACAGTTGCAGGCCCTCCAGCCCAAGCCACGCATCGGCCTTTGTGCCCCGGCCGTGTCTATGGTTGTCTCCCTCCTCAAGAAACACGGATCAGCAACCCTGACCGTCAAGGATAAGGCTTGAACCCCCTCCTCTCGACACCTTGGGATAACAATTTCCGGCCGTCCCACAAACTCAATAGGGCCTCGGCTCTATTCGATGCCTTTGGGCGGCTTCGGGTGTCCGATGTCTCCCCGCTATTTGACTCCAAGTTGTCCCTCGGTAAGCTCCCTCTGTATTGGGACGAGGTGACATCTGCGAATGCCTCAAGCACCCATGTCGAGGTGGATTCTTGCGTCAATATGACCGTGACGACCAACGGAGCCTACGCAATCCGGCAGACTAGGCAGCGGTGGAACTATCAGCCCGGAAGGTCCCAGCTTATAAAGATGACCTTCAAGATGTCCACGGCCCAAGGGGTTACCTCAAGGGTCGGGCCTTTCCACGGCAACTATGCGGCCCCGCACCTTCCGCACGATGGGATCTACTTCGAGGTTGCCAACGGTATCGCCTCCTGCAATATCGTCAAGGGTACGGAATCCGGTGGTATTGTGGGCACTGAGAAAGCCGTGCAGTCCGAATGGAACATTGACCGCCTAGACGGATCAGGTCCCTCGGGATACACGGCTGACTGGAGCAAATGTCAGATTTTAGTCATTGATTTTCAATGGCTGGGGGTGGGAGGCGTAAGGTACGCAATCGAGGTGGATTCCGTTATCCACTATGTCCACGAGTTCAAGCACGCCGGTATCGTGGAATCCGTGTATATGCACAACGGCACCCAGCCGATCCGATACGAAATCCGATCTACAGGTGGCACGGGAACCCTAATGCAGATTTGCACCTCTGTGTCTTCCGAAGGCGGAATGCAGAAGACAGGCATCACAACCGCCGTAGACACCGATGGAGTCCTTGTGTCCTGCCCGGCAGGGGTCATTGAGATGCTGATTGCTGTCCGCATTGACCCGAATAACCCGGACGGACAGTTGCTCTTGGAAAAGGCGTACACCTTGAACACGGCGAACACTTCCTACCGATGGATCGTCCTATTCAACCCGGTAATCACGGGCACTCCGAACTGGGTCAACATGCCCAATTCCCCGTTCCAGGTATGGAGTAATGCAGGGACTGCAATCACAATGACAGGCGGTCTCCCTTTAGATTCTGGGTATGCCTCCCGAGACACCCGCCAATCTAACGACAATACAAACCCCTCAGTCAATCCGGGGATCTCGATCAGTGGTACCCCGGACATCATTGCCCTGGGCATTGCGTCCATCGGCGGGGCCTCAACTTGCGCGGGTGGCCTTGGCATCCGGCACCTAGTGTAAGGAGTGCAAATGAGAATCCTATCCATTGACGGCGGCGGAATCCTCGGGTGTGGCCCCTCCCACTACCTCAAGCAACTGGAGGCCCAAGTTCCCGGCAAATGGGAACACGCCTTGACGGGAACATCCGTGGGTGCCCTCCTAATCGCCTTGAGGGCCATCGGTTACACATGGGCAGAGATCGACCGCATCTTTTCCGAGGAAGGCCCCAAGATCTTCGCACGCCCCGGGATCACTTGGCGAATGAACCCAATGGCACCCAAGTACCCTTCGACGGCCTTGGAAGCTGCCTGCAAGAAGTACCTACGGGGTGCAACGTGCAAGGACTCTAGGGTCCCCCTCTACATCCCGTCTATGGACATGGTGTCCGGGAAGCCCAAGGTGTTTGACGACACAGATTCCGACCTCTTGGCCGATGTTGTCCTCCGGTCCACCGCCGCCCCCACCTACTTTGCGCCCCGAGATGGGCGATGGGTAGACGGGGGCTTGGTGGCAAACAACCCCAGCGGCCTTGCAGTCCTGGCAATGCTCCGGGACGGGCACCCGGTAGACCAGCTTTCCGTATTGTCCTTGGACACGGGCGGCAAGTTCTGGAAGAATCCGGGGATCTCTGCAAGGATGCTCCCGACATCTTGGATTCAGCCGGTTATCCGGTCGCAGATGTCCGGAAACGAGGAGGCCGGGGAGTTTGCTTGCACGGCCCTTCTAGGTACCCGACACACTCGCATCACTCCAAGCCTGCCGCATGACTTTGAGCTTGACGCTGTAGGGGCTATGGGGGCGTACAGGGACCTTTGGGAGTCGTGCTGGCAGGAGACACGGATCAACGCAGTAGCTGCGGCAACCAGGTAGGAGCTGGCCCCTCGGTTCAGGGGTGGACGAGGGAGTCCAGCATCAAAGAGGCCCCGGAGGGATGGAACCTTCCGGGGCCTTACCTTTTAAGTAAGGAGGATCAGGGATTCGAACCCTGGGAACCTTTCGGCCCGGAGGTTTTCAAGACCTCTGCCATAAACCACTCGACCAATCCTCCAAAGTGCTCACGGGAAGACTCGAACTCCCGACATCCTGGTTACAAAGCAGGCGTTCTAGCCAACTGAACTACGCGAGCATGTATCCCAATATACTAAATAAATGGGCCTTCCGGGATTTGAACCCAGCACCTACCGATTATGGGTCGGATGCTCTGACCGACTGAGCTAAAGGCCCCAAAGCGTCCCCAAGGCCCCAATTGGCCCCGGGGATTCCAGCATCCCAAGGTTTACAGGCCATCCTGTGTTTGCAAGATAGACCCTTGGGATCTGGGTAGAATAAAAGGCCCGACACCTCAACCCCCGTTTACAAAGTCTCCAGTGCCCGGGCGAAGGGCCATCTAGCGTCTTTTCCCCGTGTCAAACCACGCGACTAGACGGCCCAAGGTGCTAGAAAAGAAGCGCGATGCCCATAGCAATCATGGGGCACCCTACACAAAGGCCAGCAAGAAACCCAGGCCAATTGCCGCACTGTTCGGATTGGTGCCCCACGACAACCAAAGGAATCCCACACATAAGGCATACGCATCCGATAGCGGTGTCCATCTACGCCTCCCTGTCCGAGCAGATGTTCCGACAGGATTCCGCCTCCAACCGTTCCCATTCTACCTTTTCCACCATGACCAACTCGGATTCCGGCTCTCCCCGGTTTCCATGTTCCACGGGGATGTACTTCAACAGGACGGACATGATCTCCTCGGTAATCCGACCGTCCGGGATGTAGCCAAGGGCGGCCACTTGGGGACTACGGCGCACAAGGATGTCTCGGATGTCTTTGCGGATCTCGGAAACAAGGTGTGGCTTCATCGTGTGTGTCCTTGGATATCCATGATCTGCCCGACATGTGTTCCCGGCATCCCGGCTCGGCTACACCGTGCCCAATGGTCCATGCGTTCCTTTTCGACGGTGCTTTGCAGGACCTTGACGAGGTTACACACGTCCCAGAAGCCCCACCGCTGGCCTTCAAGCATCTTGACGACCATCTCCCCGATGTTGGCATTATGCACGATCTCGGAAACCGCCTTCTCTGCCAAGCCTCCGACATTCTCAAGGACAACGATTTCCGGAAGGGTTACGTCCCCATGCAGAATCCGGCCGTCACGGTAGGCGAGGCTCATCCCTGCAAGCTCCCAAGAGCCCCAAGGACCACGGTGCGGATCTGCACAAGGCGCCTCACGTCCTCTTGGGATGCCGGGAGCCGAAGCAACCGGATTTCCGACAGTAGGCTTAGGAGCTGGTCTTCCAAGGATTCCCGGACGACAAGGAAAGTCGTCGAAGCGTCTGAGAAGTCCTGGACAACGGCTTCCTCGACATAGGCTTCCACGGGCGGGAAGGGGACTTTGGGGGACTCCAGTTCGTCCATAAGGCGGGGCCTCCAGTGTACGGCGGTATCGTTCAAGGTTGCAATGGGCATCAGGAGGCCTCGTAGCCCGTGGTGACCTTGAGCAGGGTGGCACCGGGGAAGTTGAGGAGGTAGGCGAAGTGGGTGAACCAACCAGCGCAATTGGCACTGTACGGTGCCACATCCGCGTCCACAGCCTCACACATATCGAAGTGGAGTTCCAACTCCTTTTCGTCACACCAGAACCAACCCCATTGCCCCACGGCCTCCGCGCCCGGATCAATCACCAAGCCGTCAAGGCTCCAAGGAACCTGCGCAGGAGCAACGGGAGCCGGGGCCGCTTCGCGGGAAATGGCTTCCGATAGCGTGCCAAGAGGCCCGACAGAGAAGCCCGTAGGACCCTCAAGGACCCCCAAGACAGCGGACACCTTTGCATCGGTGCGGGCGTCCAGGGTCTCGCGGTCCTTGGCTTCCAGGATGTCCCGGACGGCGGTGTACAGAGGGGACTTGGTTTCTTTGGGTTCAGGCATCTTGGGTTCCTTTGCGGGTTTGGGTGTCTCGATCAGTTCGAGATTGGTTGGGTGGTAGACGAAGATTTCCGGGAAATGGTTTTCTTTGCGGAGGAACTCGACCGATATCCCTTTGGTCTTGGGGCGTGCGCCTTTGACGATGGTTCCTTCCCACCGGAGCCACTTCCGGGAACTTGTGGACCCGTTCCAAGAGAGGTCGACGGCACGGACCTTGGCTCCCTCCACGAATCCCTTGTCTTCCCAGTATTTGCGTTCTCCGACTTCACAGACTGGCATCTTCATCTCCTCGGTTTACAGGTTGCAGGGAGGGCCGCCCCGGTGTCTGAGGCGGCCGTGGGTGGTGTGTTATCCGTTGTGTCCCAGAAGGTCCTTGAGTCCTTCGCGGAAATAGCCAAGGTCGCCAACGTGTCCCCAGTTGCGGTTGGGCTTCGAGGCCACAAGGTCAATGCGCTCCTGCATCTCGACCATCAGGGCCTTGATCTCTTCCATCCGTGCGGCGAAGGTAGCTTCCATTTCCTTGTCCATCTCGTTCTCCGTTTGCTCCCGGGCCGCTTGATCGCCGCCTCGTGTATCCCTAATATCTGCAATAACCCTTCCAAAGTCAAGCCCACAACAAAAGAAAACTCACTTTTCTTCCTACGACAGGTCAGAGCCCTATTTCCCTACGGATAGCCCTGATCTCCACGGCCCCCAAGTCCCCTATGTCCACGGTCTTCCCCGTAGGCCCCATAGGAAGCTCTAAGTCACACACGTCCACACGCGCCCCCAAAGCCGCTATGTCCCTTGCGTACATCCGCGCCCTACCTTGCGCCAAAGGCTCCGAGTCGAAAAGCATCACCACACGTCGAAAGGCCCCCAACAGTCGTACTTGCACCCCGGTCATCGAGGTGCCGTAGGAGGCCACAGAGCCCCTTCCCAGCGACCAAGCATCCCCAATACCCTCCACTACCGCTACCGTGTCGCCCTTGACGGCATGGAGCCCGTAGAGCCCTTCCTTATAGTGGGCGGCTACACGATCCAATGGCGGGAACTTCCATCGGAGCCCTTCATCCTTGCGGATCGTGCGGCCCTGGAAGGCTACTACGCGCCCGATGCGGTCTCTGATCGGGACGATAAGGCGGTCGGAGAAGTCGGAGCCCCTCCACGCCTTAGACTCCCCGTACCACCGACAACGTGGACCAGCGGCCAAGACACCGTATTCCAAGGCAATCCAGTCCGGGTCCAGCCCCCGAGACTCCAAGTACGCTTTGTACCGTGGAGTCAGGGGGCCGCCGGGTGGAGTGCAGGAATCGGCGTACACGATGTCTAGGGACGCTTGACTTGCGTCTGCATAGGTGTACTGGTCCCTGATAGCCTGGGCTTGGTGTAGCGTTAAGGAGAGGAGCCGGGCTATCGTGGGGACCAGTTTAGCACGGCATCCTCGGAAGCAAGTGACGTACCCGGCTGTCCTGTGGAATCCCATAGGAGTCGGGGACGTTGGGGAACCCCCGCAGAACGGGCAGGGGGTATTAAGGAAATTGCGGGTAACCTCGCCTACCTCGATCCCATGGTCAGACAGGAAAGAGGAGGCGGCGAAGGGTTTATTGGATTGTGTGGCCATTGGTCCGCTTAATAGCCCGTACAAGGAAACCACGCTTCCCAAAGGTGATGCCGAATCCAGTACCAACAGGAACCACGGACCCACACCCAAGGGCCTTTACATCCAAGGCGGCTTGAATTCTGTCTGCATAGTGCTTGGCTGTCGTGGTGCTGGTAGTGGTGCTGATTGCGTACTTGGATTGCATCTTAGTTTCCTTTGTTGCTTGGGGCCGGTGGTGGCCTCTTGACCTAGAATCTAGTCAAACAGGCTATCAAAGTCAAGGGGAGAAACATTTGAACTGGGTGGACGGTAATTCCAAGAGTGCGGGAATACAGATAGGGCTGGTTTGGGCGGCTTGGTCCTACTGTCCCCAGAACGAAGTCCGCACAGGTCAGGGCACGTCTCACACCGGCCCCTGTATGCTTCTGGGTCCTGTATACTTGCAAGCATCTTTGATTCCAGAAACTGTACCGTCTTAGCCTTAATCACCCCAGAAACCAGAAAAGGATTGTTTGGGCTTGGGCGGAAAACGGTGTCAATGCCGCCCATAGACAAGAGCCTTTCTTGTGTGGTGTGTCTCTCACGGCCATCTATGTTGTCTAGGTTGAACCTGCACGAAACAATCCTCAGAACTGGATTGCAGTGGGCTTTAAGCCGCTCATGCTGGGCTAGGCGGTATTCCAGCTCACCGTGGGAATCCAGTGCCGATACGGATGTATTAACAGTGATCCCGTGCATCAATGGTAGGATGGTATCTGGAATGGGTTTCCAGTGCTTTGTAATTATCACACATGCCTTACCGGCCTCACGGATCAGTGGTGCGATAGACAAGGTGTGTTCCCAGTCTTCTGATGGGTCCCCCATTTCACCGATCCTGATAAACTCCACGGGGGCCTTAGTCATTTGGCGCACAAGGGATGCCCGGTGCCTATCATCTAAGATCCGGCGTAAAACAGGGGAACCAAAGTCTAATCGGTACCGTTTGGCGATGTTGACGGCATAGCAGTCCCCGTAGCACCCACCGGAACGGGTGTTCACGATACTGCACCCTTTCACGGTGTCCAGGATGTAGCACCCACGGGAGTTCTTAGCTAAGGTCAAGGCATCGCCAAACGGTTTCATCACAGCCGCCCGATAGTTGGGTACAGGTCCTTGATCTTCTTCATATCACCTTTGTAGAACACAAGGATCTTCTGTTCTGTCTTGGGGAACTTCCGATAGTCCAGTGTCCTCTTTGCGTGGGCGAGCCGTGTAAACTCGCTTTCAAAGTAGACGATACGATTGTAGATGTGGAGCCCTTGGGACTTGAAGAACAACTCGTGTTCCGCCTCACACCCATAGTACCCACCGTCCTTGTCCCGGCTGTCCCCAGTCATCACGACAAAGAAACAGTTATCGTTCAAGGCTTCGATAGCCTTTTTGTACCCAGCAAACAGGAGGTCTTGGAACTCCTTGTATGTTGGGATGGAGTTCAGTTCGCCTTCCGGGGGGTTGCCATCATAGTCCAGATATTCCTCAACCTTGTAGTACGGGGGGCACGAGAAACAGAGGTCAAACTTGCCTTCCGGGGTGTACTGGGACGAATCACTGCGAACCCACTTTGCAGAGTCAAGATCCTGGCAGATAGCGTTATTGGCGTCACACTGGTTCTGTCGGATCTCAGAAGACGTGTAGTCATACCCATAGAACCCGGATACGAAGCCCATCTGCACACCACCGCCAAAGGGGTTGTAGACCCGGCGGCCGTTTGTAGGCATAAAGAATCGGAGGATCACTTCGCAGGCGAGCGGATCAAGGACAGAGGCGTTTCCGTTGAGCGTCTTGTCTGTGTGGTTGACGATCTTTCCGTCCTCAATGGTCTGCTTGGCCATGACCACGTTACCCATGCCACTATCGCCCTGCCAGCACCCGCCACGGGTTGCGAACTTGGGATTGGGGATATTGTGCTTTGTACCGGCTCCTTCGATCCTTTCGTTCCACTCCCGCTTCATCTTGAGCCAGTCGCCACGGGTGGTATTCCACACGTTTGTCATAGTTGCGTGGGCAAGACGCTTCATGCGGCTCTGTTCCGGTGTCCCATAGATCATGTAGGAGTACCCAGACAGATTTAGGTACTCCCAGAAGCCACAGTCGGCAAGGACATCCGGGCGTTCCAGATCGTGCTTTGTGGATACAGTCATAAACATGGCGTACCCGTAGGTATTCTGCTTAATGATCTCTCGGAGCATATCCTTGTATATTGCCTTGTCCTTTCGATCAAGCTCCATGGCCGACTGCAAAAGACAGAACTCCTTTGCCTCGTGATTCACTTGGAACGTGAAGAACCCGGAAAACACACCGTCAATCTTCAAAATGATTGCCGAGTGGGTCTGCATATTCTTTCGGGCCGCACGATAGGCCACCTTGTCCCGTAAAGCCAAATCAGCTACGGGAACTTCATACCCGGACCCGATCACACTAGGAACAACAATAAACTCGATTTCCGGTGCAAATATGTCCACCACTTCTGGCTCCTTTGTCTCTGTAGTCTCAGCAGATACAATCAAATCCCAGTCCCAGTGTTCTACGCTCACCCCACCACCCCCTTTTCCAACTCTTCCAAGGTGTACACGACACTAGACACCTTGACGCGCCCCGTGTCCTTCAACAACTGCAAGGCAACCCGAGTCGCCTTTTCGTCCCGGTCCTTGTCTCCCAAGACCCCCACCAGGTGCTCGTGGATCTCTTGGAATCGGAAGCTCTTGCCCGGGTTGCCTTTCAGCAGGGCCAAGATAGCCTCTCCCGGCTTGACGCCCTTGTCCGCCTTTACAGTGGCCTGGACATTAGCACTAGGGGCCTTCAGCGGCTTAGGTACCCGGTAGATAAAGCCGTCTTGCGGTACGGCGTCTAGGACCTTCCCAGCGGCCCGTGTAGGCACCCAAGAGGCCGTAGGGTCATTGGCGACCTTGCGCTGGGCGCCTTGGGGCACGGTTTCCTTTTTCTTGAGGAGGCGGTAGCCATCCCCGGCGGTGTATTTCATGCGTCTACTTTCTTGGATTGAGGGGCATAAGGATTCGGACTTCCCGGGCATCCTTGGGATTGAACAGCACGGCGGCCAAAGGGGCCTTTACGGACACGGTGACAAGGCCCTTGATAGTCGCCAAAGTCTCCAGAAGGTACTTGGCGTTAAACTGGATCTCGAAGCCGGGAGGGGTCAAGACATCCGCGAAGCTATGCAAGCCTCCGGTGCCGTTGGAGATTGAGATAACCCCGTCCCGGATGTCCAGCTTGGGGATCTTCTCGACGGCTACGGACGCTTGGGCGGCCTTCTTCAAGGTGTCCAGTGGGATCAGGGCTTCCATGCGGCCCGAGGTTTCCGGGATGATCCTCTTGTATGCCGTATAGGGGCCTTCGATCAGCTTGGAAGCAACATGGCCCCAAGGGTACACAAGATGCACCGTGCGGGTGGACGCCTTGGCTTCCGTGGGCAGGGCGCCAATCCGCTTGTATATGTGGAACACCTTGGGTGGTACGATTGCGTCGAGCTTGTGTTCCCCGCGAACCATGTGCAGCCGGTGTCCGTCCGTGGCAACAACGCCCTCATGAGGCACGTATACACCTTGCAAGCACCCACGCTCTGCCCGGGTGGACACGGCATATAGGACCTTGAGACCATCTTCCAGCCACTCGACACCCACAGACTCCCCGTCCGGCTCCGGGAGCATCGGGTAGTCCTCGACGGGGTGGTTCTCCATGTCCGAGACGGCAAAGGTCCCGCACTTGGCTTTGAACTCCACCCAATCCACGGTAGTCGAGCCTTCAAGGTCTAGGAAGTTCTCCGTCCGCACCTTGACGGCAAGATCCAGGTCGGTGCCCTCAAAGGTCAGGTATCCCGGCTCCCCGGTAATCTTGACACGGCGGAGACAGGGGAGGGTGGATCTCTTGGGGATTGCGGCGTCCAGGAGCTTGAAAGCATCCGCCTTAGGCAGAGTAGGCAAGGCGTCCTCAAAGAAATCGTCAAACATCGCGGTCCTCATAGGTTACTTGGGAGCGTCCATCGGCTCCCTGGGTTACTAGGAATGTTCTATCGGCTGCCTCGATCATCACGGGATCATGCGACACGATAATCATCTGGATCTTGAGATGCTCCGAAAGCCCCCGGATCAACTCGGCAAACACCGGCTTGTATTCCTTAGAGACGGCCGTACCGGGTTCGTCCATGATAATCACGTTGTCCGTAGGCGCCAAGGTCCACACGGCGATCCGTAGGGCCATAGCAATGATCTGGGCAATCGTGCCGCCCTCGGAATCCAAGATGTCGTCCATCACGTTCCCGCCCTTTTCCAAGAGCAGCCGGGCATCCGTGCGGCCCCGGGACACCGTGAACTCCACAGTGAACTTGTAGACATCGGGGAAGATGGCGTCCAAGGCGAACTGGGCAATATCCTGGATCTGGAATCTTAGGGACTCCTGAACCTCTTGGGCCGTCTCCTGGATCAGGCGCTGGACATCCTCGAAGGCTTGAGTCTCCTCAACGACTTGGGCGATCTTGGATTCCCGGGCGCCGATGTTGCCTGCAAGGTACAGGCGGGCGCTTTGGGCCTTTTGGACGTTGGTTCTGATTTCCTCTAGGGTCATTGGCGACCTCCTTTCTTCCTGGACAATGTAAGCTAGCAGACTTAAGATGTCAAGGGCCATTTATGCAGACAAGGGCCTTCGCTCCAATCTTTCGGGCGGCTCAAGGTGATCTGCGACTCATCGGGAACCAAGGAAGCATCCGCATACGGCGTCATAGGCCCCACGCCTGCCTTTAGGTCCACGAACCTACGGCACGTCTCACGGATAAAGGCGGGACAATTGGAGCCCGGACAGCGGAAGCAATCGGCGGCTAGGGTCATCGGGATTCCACGCAAACAAAGTCGAAGGCACCACGGACAAGATCACCACCGCGCTCGATACACTTGGTATTCATGTCCCAAATCCTCCAAACATGGAAACCAAGCCCACCAAAGATGACCACCGCTCCGATGACAGCGATGGCCCACGATTTCAAGCTCTCCACGGCGTCCTCCCGGTTGCTTTGAGTTGCAAGGCGATCAGGCTCAGCATATCCCGCTTGTGCAGGGCCTTTAGGTACTTGGCATGAATGGCCCAAGCCACCAAGACGGCGGCAAGGGCATAGGTTTCTGGGGTCATCGCACAACCCGATTCAGACAGAACAGGATCAGCAGAAGCCAATAGTACGGGGAATCCAGATGCACACCGGCTACCGGCAGCAAGATCCCGAAAGCCCCTCCAAGTAGTGCGGCGTTCACCCGTCCACCACCGAATCCCGGTCCCTATTGTGCGCTAGGGCCCTTTGCAGGGAGGCGACTTGCTCCTTGAGGTCGTGGATGTCGGCTTCAAGGCACCTACGGCACTTGGCTTCCGGGGTGCAGTCCTGGACATCTCCCCGTTCATCGTGGTATGCGTTGCCACAGGACAGGCTCATCCCGAAACCGCCTCAAGGTAGTCAGACCGCAACTTGGCGAGCTGGCCATCGTATCGCTTGGTCAACTCGGCTACTTCGGTTTCCAGTTCGGCTTTGAGGGCCTTGGCACCTTCGAGGTCCTTGACCCCGTGCTCCTTTTCCCCTTGGGCCTCAAGCTGGGCAAGGGCTCCCTCGTTCTTGGACACTTCGGCTTTGGCGGCCGTGATCTTGGATTCCAGGGCGTTCAGGTCGTCGATGTTGCTCACTTGGTTTCTCCTTTGGCTTTGGCGATGGCTTGTCTTCCAAGATCGGATAATCCAATCTCTATGGCTCTACGGGATCTGCTCTGTACTTGCTCAGGCGTCAGGTCTAGTGTGTACCCTTTAGGGTGTGTTCGGCTCAAATTGGATAGCGTGGAATGGTCCCCGTGCGTCAGGATCTCTAGATTCTCAGGTCGGTTGTCTGTCTTATCCCCATTTATATGGTGGACATCCTCATCCGGTCGCAACATCCGGCCGAGCATGCCGCTCATAATCCAGCGGTGCTTCTTAACACGCACCACGGACCCATCCTGCAAAGTCACCCTCCCCTCCACGTATCCCTTCGAGTTGACCCACCACGACTCGGGTTTCTTGTTGCGGCCACCATTCTTCGACCACGCACACTTGCGGGAGCAATACTTAGCTGTCGCCCTTACTGGTCTATACTGTGCGCCGCAAACCTCGCAGATCTTGTCGACCAGCTTTCTGTTGTTTCTCCCTATCGTATCTTTCATCCGTGCTCCTTCGCGTTATTCGACAAAGCTAGCATCTAATTTGTGTGTCTGCAACGTGTTTGCTCACTCCGCTTACTTCTCCTCTACGGTTGCTTGGGCCTTTACTGCCCTGTATGCCCGGGATTGGGCGTCTGAAATGTCCTTGAGCCCCATGCGGACTTCTAGCTTGTCCTTGAAGGTCAACGTAGTCGATCCGGCATCCTTGACTCGCTCCATGAACCCCGAGAGCCGATCTTCCTTGGCCACCTTGGTATCCAAATGATCCCGGGTCAGCATTGTAGGGTCGTCGGGAATCGAGATCCAAGTTACCGGGGCGGTCGTGGAGTCCAGGTCGATTAGGGCGCACTTGGCTTCCACCTCGATCATGGATGCATTATGGGCTATGAGGTTTCCGGGTGAAACGACATGGCGGCCATCGGGGGAAACATGCGAGAAAGCGTGGTGGAGATCCCCGACGAACACCCATTTGGCAGACGGCAAGGAATCCAGAAGCTCTTGGGCGGTGATTCCCCGGGCCATAGGCGGACGGGAGTCTTCGTCCTTGAAAACAAGCTGGTGGGTGAAGACTACAGCCGCCCCGGTGTCCTTGTCCCTTCCGAACGGTTGGGCATCTTGGATTCCGTCGATCTGTGGGATCTGAGGGAAGATTTCCAAGAGGATTCCCAAGGACGCTTCGTGGATGTTGTCGGGATCATGGGCCCGGATGTCGTGATTCCCGATTAAAAAGTACACTTCTTGCCCGTGGGTCCGGATGCGGCTGAACTCTTGGATAGCCATGACCACGATTTCCGTAGCAACTCTGGGCTTGTCGAAGATGTCGCCCACCACGACAAGGGGGCAAGCGTTCTCGATAGCCTGATCCACGAGGAACCGGATAGCTTGCCGCTGGGCCTCTTTCCAGTCGGGATCTTGCCGCGCAACGGGGCGCTCGCCCACTAGGTGCAGGTCGGCTGAGAGGATGAATTTGCGTAGGGCGCCGGGGCCGTGTGTACCGTCCATGTGGAAACCTTCAATCGGATACCCACCGAACGTGATCTCTGTGCGGAACTTGTCGCCGCGCCTAGCTTCAAGATCGGTCATTTCTTAGCTCCCCATGACATGATCTTTTTCCAAACCCGCTTCCGAGTGCTTTCCCGGATAGTGTTCTGGCAATCGCAGTACCCAGAAAGCGAGTAGCCGATCAACTGCCAAAACTGCTCAACCTCGGAATCCGAGTACTTGCCTTCCCCGGCCGCCACGGAAATCACGTTGAGATCCAAGGTAGACCGTTCCAGCACGTCCCGGACGATGCGGTTTTCCACGAACCGGACAACCCCGGAAACTTCGTGGATCGGTTGCATAGGGAAGCTGGGAACACGGGTTTCCCTCTTGTATCCTGGGCCGGTCATCCGCACTCCCCCAAAGCCTGAGACAGCCAGCCGTCCTCCCGCAAAGGTGTCTGGATCAAGATGGAGCCGCCCGGGAACTCGGAAACCTTTGTCCCATCGGCCAACGTGGATTCCTTCGGGGTCCCAAGGCGTGCTTGGATGCCGTGGAAGTCGCCACGCTTGAGGCCCTGGAAAGGCTCGTCAATGACAACAAAGCCGCCGGTCACTTGCCTGCCCCCACGATCCCGGTTGTCATGGCCTTGTATTGTGCCTTTGTGATGGGCATCCCGGTATTTCCGTCGAAGATGCACTTCCGGGTGATGGGGGCTTGATTCAATGTGTACTGGATGCCTTGGAATCGACCAACAGAGTCCGCAGACTCCTCCTTGACTTCGCATTCGTAGCCGTCAGACAACCGCATGACACTTTTCCTTTCCATACGCTCCCCCGCACAAGGGACAGCTTTCGGGCCGCTTGGCTTCCAACTCGGAAACCTCCGACCTCTTGAGTACCAATTTATCCTTGATTCCTTGAATTGTCAAGCCCCAATCTTCCAAGGCTCTCAATTCCCCCTTCCGCACGTCTAGCACCTTGGCCGTCTTCCGCACCTTGAGTACCAAAGGCTCCAAGGCGGCCAGCTTCCCGGCAAGTGCCGAGGATTCCTTGGCAGTTCGGTACTTTCGTGTCCATTCGTCCAGAGACAGGATGACGACCTTCTTTGCCGAGATGCAGGTGTAAGTGCCTAGAGCCTTTTCCCAGTCCCCCGACAACCGTGCAACCCGTCCGGCAACTGTCAAGGATTCCTTGACAGTTCGGTAGCTGGTGGTCCATGCCTCCAAGCGCCTCAACCGCTCCGAAGCCCCGACCCCTTCCGCTTCAATCCGGATACAGGCTTCCAAGGCGTCCGAGAGCCGTGCTACCTTTGCCGCCTTGTTCCGGGCCGTTGTAGCCGTCTCCCAAGCCGTTGTAAGCCTGGACACCGACACAAGCCTAGCCGACACGCCCTGCACCGCCTGGGCCGTCTTCTTGGCATCTAGGAACTTGACTTCTAGGTTGGCAACCCGGGAAGCCTGTTCTCCCTTGGCCTTTAGGTCCTGCATAGTTGCAACGAGGACAGAGAGGCTTTGGAGCTTGGCTTCCTTGCCGCCCTTGAGCGTATGCAAGGCGTCGAGGGCGTCTAGTTGTCCTTGGATGCCGTCGATCCATGCAAGGGCTTCTAGAGCCTTCTGATCGGCTTCCTGGGCATCTATTAGGGCCTTGTGCGCTTCTTTAGAACCTTTAAGGCACGAGGCGGCCGATTTCAGATAGGTATTGATTTCGTCAATGCCTACGACCCGGTTGAGGTAGGCGGAAACCTGGGTCCCGGGCAAGGAGATCAGAAAGTGCGGATCGTGTTGCCCTTGGATGTTGATTTCCGTGAGATTGAAGAAGTCTTTGGCCTCTTCGGGAACAGCGACACCGACACCTGTCAGCGTCTTGCCCGATACCTCATACCCGTTCATCTTTGGGTTTTTGAATCGCCGTAGTGTGCCTTGGGGCTTGGTGATTGTGACTGAGGATTCCCCGTCTAGCACGAGGTTCTTGGACTTGCCCTTGGATTCCCGCATTATCCAGTGGCTGATTTGCGAGTCGCCCGAGGTGTTCTCAAGGGGCCAGCGGAGGGCACGGATAATGCTACTCTTGCCCGAGGTGCCCCGGCCGACTAGGACGTTGACACCACTGTGGAAGTCTAGGCGACAAGACGCCCAAGATTGCCTGTTCTGGATTTCTAGGGACTGAATCATCCGACCATTCTCCCTTGCCCCATCGGTTCCGGTACATGCACAAGCCTGTAGGTCGGGACATTGATGTACTGCTTAGGTCCATTTCCGATCTGTAAAAGTACCTCGGAGTCCCCAAACTTCGGGAACGAAATCAAAACACCACGCAACCGCAGACCGCCGCATTCTGGGAGGTCCGAGGGGAGTTCAACCGTGTCCCCGATTTTCAAAGCCTGAACCACCGGGAACCCTTTGGCCGGAGTCTGCATCTCCTTCGACAGCCAGGATCCTTCCACGCGCCCTTCCACGTGCGCAAGCTGGTCCCCGAGGTCCTTGTGGGCTTCCTTGGCCGCTTGGATGCTTGCCTCTAAGATGATCTGGTCTCCGATAGCTTCCCGGATCAGTTCCGATTCGTTGTCTGCACCGTCCGCAGAATCATTCCATTCCACGGCTTGCAGGGCCTTTGCCAGCTTGTTCAAGTGGAGTCTCAGGGCCTTGCGTTCCGTGGTGTTCTCCCGGAAAGAGGCGTCCTGCACCTTGCAGTACAAGTAGTCCATGCTTCCACCGCTCATCCCGCACCCCCTTCAATTTTAGCCCTGTAGATGGCGGCCTCGATGGAAATGATGGCCTCCCGGTAGTCTTGGATCTTGGAGCCCTTGTCGCGTGTACCGGCCGCCAATAGCTTCTTGACGGCATGGGCGACCTCGTGCCCGGGATCAAAGGCGGCAAGCACCGAGTACACATCGACGTTGAGGTACTTGTGCCCGTTGGTGTCCGTGTGTACCTGCGGATCGTTCCACGCCGGGTACATTGGGCGGTGGTACTTGGTCTTGGGGTCCTTGGGGAGACCTTCGATGGCTTTGGCAAGCTCCTGAATCCGTGAATCCACACGTTCGGCGGCCGTGGTCGGCTTGATGGCCTTGTAGCACGGACCAGAATCGACGGAGTGGTCGGGATTGGCTTCGGACTTCCAGTCGTCAAGCATATTGTGGGCCGCCTCCTTAGACAGGCCCTTATGTGTAGGCATCTTAGCCCGACACGTCCCGTGGGTCTTGGCCCGGTACCGATTGCCGACCAGTTCCCCAAGCTCCCATTCTCCATTGTAGGTGCTAAGATACTCGTACCCGTGCGGGAACAGGTCTCCCTCCTCCAGCAGCCTGTAGCCCTCTCCCGGATCAATCTTTCCGCACAGCCCCTTAGACTCCACGGGTTCAATTGGTGCCCCCTTCACACGGATGGGGAAATGGAAGTGTGCGCGGCCCTTGCGTGCCTTTTCGTAGATGGTGCCCACAGCGCCGTCCACGGGGTCCCACTTCTTTTCCATGTACGTCTCGGCACCTTCCGGTACGATCTCCCCGTCCTCAAGTTCCCGGTATCCTTCCCCAAAGTCAACCGCATCTCCAAGTTCCCAAAAGCTCATCTCCTACCCGCCTTTCTTTGTCCACCGGATTTCCCGGAACCAGTAGCGCAATGGTTTGTTTGTCCTCAACACTAGGAAGTTTGGTATCTGCCGACCGTAGGGGTCCTGCACCCGCATCTTCCCATCTCCTACGGGGACCAAAAGCATCCTAGTCCCCTTGAAATGCTCCCGCACCTTGGCCGTCAGTATCTGAGGAGTCCGTGCGTGGAAATGCGTTATCGTCCGCGCCTCGACTCCGTAGGCTTCAAAGCGGCCCAAGGGATCTAGGCTCACTTGTCGAGCCTTGAGGCTACGAACATTGCGTGCGTCCTGCGGATATCGTACACCATGACAGTGCGAACAACCGGCTTCCCGTCTATGTGGAGCACGTTAGTCGGGACATCGGACAAGACGCTCCGTTCCTCACACCTGCTGAAAATCTCCTCTGAGTCCGGGTCTATCCCAAACTCAGGTAGGACCTTTAGGAACTCTTGGGTGGTATATTCACCGAACCTATCAAAGATACCGGACTCGACCTTGTGCAGGCTCACTCTTCGTCCAGTCTCTGCAAGGCGACCCAAGCGCACTCGATTACAGACTTGTGCGCCGGGTCGATTGTGTGTATCTCCCGGAGACAGGCTTCTAAGATGCCCCGGGCCTTGGCCGCCTTCCGGAGGTCCTTGCGCCCCTGCTTCAAGGCGGACAGGACGATAGACCGCTCGGTAAGCATGGGCTCCCTGCAGTTGACGTAGATGGCGGACAAGGCGTCTGCGGGGCGCATGCTTGCAGTCATCCCAGCACCTCCACGCAAGCCCGGAAGATGTAGCGGCCCTTGGACACGACAACCTCCATGCCCGAGATATGGCCGTTGAGATTGCTAATGGCCCAAGTGTGCTCGGTGTTCGTAGGGACAAGGGAGATCGTGGCACCCCCGTAGAACTCGGAAATAGCCTTCCGGATTCCTTCAGGGCTGGGGGCGGTTGCGTAGATCGTCGGTTTCATCGGGTCCTTTAGGTTGCTTAGAGGAAAGGTCGCCGAGAGGGATTCCGGGCGGCCTGGGGAGGGGGTTTAGTGCCAGAGGGGATCGAAGATGAAGCGGTCGAAGGCAGTCCACCAAGCGGCCAAGGCTTCCCGGCTTGTGTTCTCCCGGTTGACGATGGCGAAGAAGGACAAGATGTACTCCTCAGAGTCGCCGGGGATCTTGGGGGCGTTGTCTGCCATGATGACGGCTGCATGGTTCAAGCCGAAGGAAGCAACCTCAATCCCCGTCCAGTACACGATGAATCCGGTGATGTTGTCCCACTTGTAGTAGGGTTCTGCCGTGAATCCACCCCTGATCGCCTTTTCGTGCTTGTGCATCTTACGTCCTTTGGCTTGTGGGCCTCTTTGGGCCTCGTGTACCTCTAATATATGTAATTCCCTAGACAATGCAAGCCCCTTGGACACAAATACACAAGATTTATTGCAGATACAGGAATGGCCGAGAGCGTCCTATGCTCCCGGCCTCCCGGACACCTTGCAGCGCAGGCTCTCAGATGCCTAGTGTACAAGGTCCCCAAGCCCACGATATGCGGTCCCTGAATCAGGGTGTTCCTCAACTCCCAGTAATCCCCGGGCAGCGGCCAGCCCCTGCGGGCGCTTCCAGGTATCCCCGTCCTCCTCGGTTTCGCTCGTCCACCGCATAATCCGAGGGCGGTGCAGTTACAACTCTTCCCAGCCTCTACGGTCCTTGAACAGTGCCCAAAGGATCTTCTGCCAAAGGGTCACTGCATGGCCCCGTACTTGAGGATTCCGAACCACGCAATGCCCAAGGCGTCTGTGATTCCCTCGTGCGGCTTCCGACACCCCTTGGGGACAATAGGCGCCCCGGGGAACATCCTAGCCGCCCAAGCTGCCGTCACGCTCTTGTCGCCTCCCGTGGCCCCACAAGACGCCTTCTGCCAAGTAACCGGGGAGACAAGCTCCAAGGGGACTTGGGAAGCCCGAACAAGGCCGTGGATCAATCCGACACCGTAGGCAAAGCTCCAGACGCTGGACACTCCTTGCCCGGGAAAAGCGTTCACACGTTCCATGACCACCATAGAGCCCTCGGGGAGCCCTTGGATGATTTGGAACAAGGTTTCTACGTCGAACTCCTTGGCCTGCATGGGCATCGGCGTGAGGGACACCACTTTGCCGTGGGCATCCAAGACGGCCAATCCTCCCGTCTTCCCTGGGTCAATCCCGAGGATATGGGCTCCGGGGGCGATCATTCGTCAGCCTTTCCAGTCGCAATGACAACCGTGAAGCCCGGGAAAGCAAAGGAGATGTCCCACCCGGAAAAGTAGCAGGCTCGGCGCCAACGGATGCCGAATCCGATGTGGGAGTCCTTGAAGATGTCGAAGCGTCTTGCGTCACCCATTCTTGGCCTCCAAGTAGTCGGAGATCCAAGAGGCAAACGCCCTGATTTCCGCTTGTGCGTGCGGATCATTTCGGAGGGCTAGGAACGCCCGCCAATCACGGTCAAAGGCGGCGCAGTAAAACTTGGTCATGGCTCCCTGTGGGATAGCGATCCGGGCCTGTTCGGGCTTCCATCCGATGTCCAGGAGGTGGTTGTACGTCTTGATTGCCGTGTCGTATAGGTCGTCCAGCATCGCGTTCTCCTCGGTTCCGTAGAACTGGAAGGGAACCCGGGAGCCCTTGACGTACCGACGACTCATTTCCAAGTAGGCTTGGGAACGGTGCCGCATCCATTGTGCTCGGACGATCAGGGGGCACTCGACAAGAAAGGCGGTGGCTGGTACTTCCTGCTGATCCCCCTCAAGCGACCCGCCGCGACCGTTTCCCCAATCACAGACAAGATCCTCGGATGCGTTGAACTTCCGCCATGATTGGTCTGGGACGCTCGTTCCTTGGTCGGACCCAAACGAAAGCATAGGCACGAACTCCAGGACGCTCTCGTGGTGCAGCTTGTTTACCACACGGTCGAAGTGCGACTCGAAGTCCTCGGCCTCTTCCAAGCCGTGCGACAACCGTGCGATCTTGGACACCCACCACTTCGCCGCCTTGACGGATTCCCGGGCCTTCCACGGGTTCCATGCTTGGATAGTACCTACAGGGCCAAGGACGCTCTGCAACTGGACTACGGGGGTTTCTGGGTCAAACACGTTTCTTCCTCGGCATCTCGACAAAGTCGGCAATGCGATCCGCCATATCCCGGATGGCCAGGGCCTTGTCCTTCTTGGATGCGATGTGGGTTGGGTACACGGTGGACAGGGTGTAGGATTCCCCGTCCCCGGTGGATACCGTGATCTTGCACACGGACGCCTTGATTTGTGTCGAAACTCCCATCAGAACTTCCTCTTTCTGCAAGTGACCTGGGATGCGGCTTCCTGTTCCACAAGTTCCCACTTCGCAATAACCCGCCGTTCCAGTTCGGCTTTCATCTCCTCGTCATTCTCGACGGCTTGGATAAGTTGGTCCCGGGTGAACACAGGGAACTCTTGGACATAGGCCACATAGAGTTCCGGGTCCCTTGAGATCCACTCATCCAGGAAGGACATGGAGATCCTACGCTTCTCGGCTTTGCAGGCGTCCTTGCACTCTTCCAGCCTCTCAGCCGCCGTGAGCCACGCCCCCACGGTGTCCAGGTCCTTGACGGTGCCTGCCCAGTTGCAAAGGATCGGGGAAACATTGTTCGCAACGCAACCCGTGCGCCCCGGATTCCAGAACTTCCCGGTCTTGGGGTCCCGAAGGTCGAATAGGTAGTCGATATTGCTGCCGATGTCGTCCACCCCATACCCGAAGAGAACGGTCAGAAGGCATGTGCGGTAGGGTCGGTCGTGCGTGGATTTCTCAGATCGGAGTTCCACGACATACCCGATTGTCCGGAGTGTCTGGTCCTCCTTGCTCCCCACGTCGATGTAGTGCTTGGGGGCCAGCCACACCTCTTCTGATGTCCAGTGGTCGAGGGCGGCGCCTCCAACCTTCTTGACCTTGGGGCCGTACATCCCGGCGTCCGAGTTCTGCCGAATCTGAGACAAGGCGATAACCAAAGACCCCGAGTTCGCCGCATCAGCCAAGTTGACTCGAAGCGTCTCGGACATCAGGGAAGCCGCGCCCATCTTGGCGGTATAGCTCCCCTTGAGTTCCACGTCTTTGCCCTTGGACAAAAGGTTCTCGCGTTCCTCGGCACGGTCCTCGGTCTCCTCAGAGCTAAAGGCTTCCAGGGAGTCGATGCACACGATACCCGGGCCCTTGTTCTCCTTGAGGCACGTTCCCAAGGCCGCCGAAAGCTCCTCGACGGTGCGGGGACAAGGCGGCTCGGTATTGGAGTTCCTGGCGTCGATCTTGACACCGTGTGAGGATTCCGTGTCGAAGGAGAAACGGTATTCACGGTCGAAGTAGACGTGCCAGAAGCCCTTGGTGGCGTTGCGGATGTTGGTAGCCAGGATCTCAAGGGCCAAGGAAGACTTGCCGCCCGAGTTCACGGCGATGATACGGGCCATGCGGCCACCACGAAAGCCAAGATTCCCACGGCCCCCTCCGACAACCAGATCCGCCAAGACGGACCCGGTGCGGAAGTAGACCGCAGGGGCCGGGGACTTCTCAGCCCCCGATTCAATCCGTTCCCGGATTCCCTGCGGCTTTGCCATTATGCGTCCTCAGCGCAAAGGGCCTCGATGTCCTTGTGGTCGCGCTTGCACGCCTTGCATCCCGTGTCGCCCTTGTGGTCGCCCCACTCCTTGCCGAAGACATGGCCGTAGGGACACTGGGGACCCTCGGAAGCCGTGGCTGGTGCGGGAGTGGCCTTGGGAGCTTCCTTGACAGGCTCCGGGGCGTTCTCTTCGGCCTCGATCTCCTTGGGCTCCGGGGCTCCGAAAGCGTCCGGGTCCATCTCGGGCTCCTTGTCTTCCTCGGGCTCTCGTTCCGGGGCACGGGAAGCCGGGGCACTCTCGCGCTCCGGGCCGCCGAACATATCCTCGTTGATCTGGTCCGGGGTCTTCACGATCAGCATGGAGTCCAGGGGGAAGGAGTACTTTTCGGCCAAGGATGCGGCGAGCTTGGTGTCTCGGCGCAGGAACTTGACGGCCTTGTATTCCGCGAACCCGCCGTCTTCCTTGTGCATCTCGAACTGGACCAAACGGCCTTCATCGGTCGGCCACCAGAAGGGCACGATAGGCGCACCGTCTGCCATCTCCTTGGCACGCTCGACAACCGGGAAACCGGATCGGCTATTGGCCGGGGCGTTCCAGAGTCCGACATTCTCCTCGTCCGGGTTCTTGCCGTCCACGTCAAACGGGACCACGAGGAAGTAGTTGCGCTCGGAGCTTGCGTGGTCCGGGTTGCCCGATCCCTTGACGCCCTTGACGAACGTGCCACCCTTCTCCGGGGGAAGGAAGAACTCCTCGCACCGTGGGCACAGCTTCCCGTAGTTGCGCTTGAGGCAGATGTGGGAGACACCGGCAGCCGTGCCCTTGCCCATGTGGGTGAACATGGACACGCCATAGTCGTATTCCCCGAGGCCGATAGCCCCGGCGACAAAGGCGGGATTCTGCTTGCTGGTGACTTCCAGAGGCAGGATCAGGACGACATTCTTGCCCTTCTTGGGCTCCCACTTCTTGATCGGGAAAGGAGCCTTGGACAGGTCGAAGATGCCGTATCCGACATCTCCGCCGCCCTGGGTCTCGCGAGGGGTGTTTGCCTGGTTTTCCAGGGACTTTTGGGCGCTTGCACCCTTGAACTTGCCGAAGTCGATAGCCATGTTGGTTTCCTTGGTTTCCGTGTGTACTTGGTTGACTGGTTTCTTAGGTTTCCGGGCGGTATCCTCGGCTGGGCTCCGAAGATGCTCCCGACCGTGGAGTGGCAAAATAGGACGCACCGTGCAGGCTTGTCAAGTGCCCAAGTGCCTTGCCCTTGGCTTCGATGGCCCTTTCAGCGGCCGCCCATTCGTCGTGGTCCTTGGATGCACGGATATAGACGGTTGTGGCCTCCTGCACGTCTGGGTCCGTAGTGACGAGGGCGTCCAGGTCGTCGGCCGTGGGCTTGGGGAGCGTTGCAGGCGGGTTGACCTTGTAGTACAGGCGCTTGTCGGCCTTCTTGAGGTCCAGTTTGGCCTTGAGGTCGTCGCGGGTTTCTCGGGCCTCGGCAACCTTGTCGCCATAGTACCCCACAAGGGTGGCCTGTTCCTCAAGGTGCAGGTCCAAAGTCAGCTTGGAGACCTTGACATCCTCGGAAAAGGAGCGTTCTTCACTCACTTGGTGGCCTCCAGTTCCTTGATGCGCTTCTTGGCTTCCTTGAGGTCCACAAGAGCCCTGTCGAGCTTGGTGCCGGTGGTGGCGAGGTCCTTTCGGGCATCCAGCGCGGTGTCCAAGAGGTCGAACACCTGATCCACCAGATCGGACTTGGTCGCCTTGCTCTTGGGATTGCGGTAGTCGGGAATCATAATCCCGAGAGCCTCACGGGGCGCCGGGTACTTAGACACCTTGGCGGCCGTGGGCTTCTTCTCGACTCGCAGGCCCTTGGCGGTGGGCTTGCCGTGCGAGGTGCCGGGTTTCTTGGTTGTCATGGTCTTTGGTTCCTTTGGTTTCTGGGTGGATTTGGTTGGTTTCCAGATTGTGCCGTAGCATTCGGAGCCACCGGATTCAATTGGCTTTTCAATGCCCTGTCCTGGGCAGGATATATAATAGAAGAAACAGCCCGTACACATGGACGTGGCCTTGTGCTTCTTCATCGCTCTGCCACGGATGTATTTCACACACCCGATTTCGCATATTTCAGACATCCACTATCCCTCCGCGACCAAGGAACACAAGGCGACAAGCCCCGGGAACCCGCAGTCAAAAGTGTTCCCGGACGACATGGCCTGCATGATCCGCAAAGGCGTCCCGTCACCCGTGTTCAGGTAGATTGCCGAAGCATACCCCAAGACACCACGGCGCAAGGTCTCCGGGTCCATCGTCTTCAAGGTCTTCAAGGTGTCCCGCAGAGACCGTCCCCCAGCGCACAGAGCCTTGTAAAGCTCCTTGACTCCCGGGTCGTCCTCTTGGGGGCCTGAAAGGAGCTTGAGAGCCTCGTGCAGTTCGGCTCCCGACTCCAAGGCCCCGGCGACCTTCTCGACGTTCTGGAGGATCTGTCGGCTAGATCCCTCGGACGCTTCGATGATCGGGGTGACGGCTTCCTTGGGCAACTCGATGCCCTCGGACTTGGTCGTCTGCTTGATAAGGCGCTTGGCGTCCGAGGTGGACAAAGCCTGCACCGTGATCTCTTGGCAACGGTTGAAAATGTCCTTCTTGATCTTCGAGGGATTCGAGGACAAGAGGAGGACATAAAGGTGCTTGGGACAGTTCTCCAAGGGGTCCAAGAATACTTCCTGGGCTTCCGGTGTCAGGCGTCCGACCTCGTTCAGGATCAGGACACGGCAGTCTCCAGTAGCCGGAAGGTATGGGAAGCTGGACGTGATTTCCCGGGCATCTGCGATAGTCCGCTTGTCGGCCGCATCGACTTCTTGGATGTCGTCCGAAAGCATCTTTGCGAAGATGTAGGCCAGGGTATTCTTCCCGCATCCCGAGGGGCCGGTGAAGAAGTAGACCCGGGAGCGCTTGTCGTCCGGCTTCTGGAGTTGGGCCGTCAAGGAAGCAATAGCCGCTTCATTGCCCAAAACTTCATCGAATGCTTGGGGGCGGACCCGGAGGTACAGGGCTCCTTGTTGCTGGGTCACTTGCGGGTTCCCATGTTGAACTTGGGGGTAGTAATGGTCCCATGGAGCTTGCGAGTTGCGTGCCGGTTGCCGATACGCTGGACGGCTTCCTTGACGGCCTGGGGGCACTTGGGATGCAGGGCGCTCTTGGCGATCTTGCGGTGGA